>ULQT01016488.1_pt1 | contig 43216 bp, 50 predicted proteins | sample 1954791 | NCBI WGS metagenome assembly ULQT01 (sample SAMEA4835663, study PRJEB28245) | human gut metagenome | biome: gut microbiome; material: fecal sample | place: Denmark | collected 2008 | reverse complement strand
CTCCCCAATAATATCCCATAAATTTTCCTTGTGTAAACATTCCTATTATCTTTATAATGATAAAATATTCTTAGTAATCTCTCCTTCTAAAAAATTTGATATATTAGGATCTCCGATAGATAAGTTAATATACTTGCATATAGTGTAAGATATGGATATTAATAATCGATTATCAAGAGTTAAATCTTCAGTTGGTTTATTCTTATCGATTGATATTTTTTTCTGATATAATTTTATTTTGGCAGTATGGGTTCTAACTTTCGGAGGTAAAGAATAATATTCCAGTATTCCATTCTTACCTCTTTTGCATAATACACAAACAGGTTTTACAATTCCACCACGTGTTGCAGGGTTCTTTTGCTGTTTGTAAATGGGATTTTCTTCTTTTATTATTTGATTTACCTCTCGTTGCCATCCTTCCATTTGTATAATAACTCTCGGCAAAAAATCTTCTGGAAGTTCAATATATCCGCTACCATCTTGATTTTTTATCGGATCATTTGGTATTTCAGAAAGATTCAGGCAATAGATAGGAACTTTTAATAATACCTCTTCTATTGCCTGATCACAAAACGATAAAATCAAGTTATCAATTGGAAGAGCATTATTAGATACCGTACTTTCTGACAATAAATTTATCTCTCCAAGTATCTGTTTCGATTTCTGTAAAATATCATTCAGATTCATATTCTTTTAGATCTGGAAAATAAATTCCGTGTTCTTCAGCTTGCTTTATTACTGATTGATAACCTCTTAATAATAGCCCGGATACAGAACAATTTTCTTTCAAATAGGTAGCGGCTTCTTGCCAAGTTGTAATACCGTTTATTTCTTTTATTGGAGGATTGTTTTTGCTTTTTTCTTCAGGATATTTACTATATAATTTTATTTTCTTCCCAAAATTTTTATCCTTTTCGATTGCTTTTTGTATTCTTTCATCGTTGGTCGTATAATATCCTACATCACCACGATATGAAGAATCAAAAGATATCATTGTTTTTTTCTTATCAACATATACAAATGTTGTTAAAGATCCGTGATTTGTGTAATATGTTTTTAAAGCCATTTTTAATTATATATTTATAGGAGCTCCAATATTGAAGCTCCTATTGTTATTAATAAAATTTACGCGGATTTTGGTACGATTCTCATGTGTGCACCCGGATAACGCAAGCAAGCACAGGCCGCTTCTGTTAACACAACGGCATCTGTGTTTCGAATTCCGGCTTTTTTAAGATCAAGCTCGTTGCGATCAAATGGCAAGAAAACTTTTTTCATTAAATATTCCGGATCAAGAATAAACCCATAATCACTCATTCCGCAATCGTCAAACACCTCTGAAAGTAAAATGTACAATTTACCGAATTTCGATCTTGCTTCTGAAAAATCGATTCCCCATTTTACAAAATCGTCATTGGCCTGAACTACTTTTTGAACTTCAAGTTTATTTATTCGTTCGATCAAATTAGATCCGCCAACAAGTATTTTTCTTTTGTTCCCAGCATTTCCGGTAAATGATTCTTTCATGATATTGATAAGGTCATTCTGTGTTAATTCTGTTTCGGTATCATATTCATACTCTTTACCGGCTTGCCACCAGATTCCTCCGGTTGTCATTACTTCTTGTTTTTTATCGGAATTATAAAAACGGCTTTTTACACCGAACATCCATGATTTTTCCATAGCAAGTCGCATATCGAAAATACTGGACTCTTCAAGGTCGCTGAAGTTCCAATCAACCTCTTTTTTAGTCATCTTCTGGAACGTCGATTGCTCTACCTGCATCTTAAATACCTGACAATAATTTTGTGTTTTTGTCGGTAATGATTCAAACTGAGATGTTTGAACATCTAATTCAGACGCAGCCCGGCCCATTCTTATCAATACCGTATTTTGAGGGATTGACGGGACGACACCTTCTATTGATTCTTTCTTTTTCCCATTTAAAGCATATACGACTAATTTCCCGTCATCCGCTTTTTTTGTAACGTACAAAACCAGATCAGCTTTAGATTCAGTTGTGCCGTCAGATTCATAACCTTTTACACCTTTTACAAGTATAGTGTCTGTTTCATCAAATATCTCGTTATTATCAGTGTCTATGGTTGCTTTTTTATGAGCACTCGTAACGCTTGATGCAGGTTCTTCATAAGCCGTAGTAACTTTCGCCTTTGTTGGCTTCGTGTCGACTGAATAATATTCGACAATCATTGATTCAGCACTGCGAGATTCTGCATACCTCATAATTTGATCAATAGGAGTTGACATAGGACGTATTTTAGTAATACGTTTGTCTATATCCGTCATTAATAATTCCGGACTTTTTTCCCGTGTGATCTCGGTTGTTAACGGAGCTCCGGTTACATGTTCACCTACTCCAGCTACACCCGCTACACTAAATATAATTCCAGCCGAATCTTCTCCTAAATAAAAGGCTATAATAGCCATTACTACGGCAAATAACAATAATGGGATTAATCCCAATAACAGTGATTTTCTTTTTGTCAATAAAGTTTTCATATTAAATTTATTTTTGTTTTTATTTATCCCAAATACTGGATCTTTTTCTATTGTCATTAATATCCCACACACTTATTTTTTCTCTTGATACAGAAGGCATATCATTTGCTCCTTGTTCTATCATTGGAGTTTTATCCGTTGCTTCATTTGCACGTTTTTTCTCAAGCTCTATTTTGGCATTTCTTCCTCGTATCTCAGCTTCTTCTGTTGCGTCATCGTACGTCATACCTCTCCACAACCGTTCAAGTACATCTTTACTAAATTCCCAAGTCACAAGTGAATCTAATAGGTTGGATATATATTCTTTGAATTGAGATTGTGTAGATTCATCCATTTCTTTCTCAACGATAAAATCTTCGATAACCTTTGAAAATTTCTGGGCATTTTCTTCTTGTTTCCGTTCAATTTCTTCAAGTTCAGATTTATTTTTCTGGTAAGCCTGAATACCTTCATCATATTTTTTGCGGGCTTCTGGATCATTTTCAAGAGCATCTTTAATATCCGGTCCGAAACTTTCCGCTATGGCTGTCAATACATCACTTCCATCTGCAAGACTTGATAAAAGCATTGCGGCTTTAGGATTATTAATAAATGCATCTGTAAGGCGTTTATTGCTTTCTTCAAAAGAGTTAATTCTGTTTGTTCTGTCTTCATCGTATTTGTCTAATGCGCTGAAAAATATTTCATCGTCATCAAAAGTTTGTCCCTCTTCTAAAGGATAATCAGTAAATTTTTCTATCCATAACTGCCGTTTTGTTTTTTGTTCTGGTACATTTTCTTTTTTTTCTTCTTCTGCCATACTTTTCAAAATTGGTTTAACATTAATGCACCTACAAAGAAAAAAGGCATTTATATACATATATACCTATAATGGCGGGAATTTGATATATTATTGCAAATAATTGATTATATTTGTTCAGCCTTCTGATGTGTGCGCATAAAATTGCGTGCATGGATAAGATATTACACCTCACAGACAGGGATAATGATTTCAGACGTGTGTATTTCAAAATCATTTCCCGACTACCTAAAGAAAAAAGAAAATACCCTTATCCATATTTATATGCGATTAAATCAAGAGCAGAAAGATTTTATGTATCTGAGAAACAAGCTTACGAAGCAATCACTCTTTTAGAATCAGGAAAACTTAACTATAAAGGAATCAAGTATAACATGTACTCTGAGATATATAAAAGAGTACAAAAGATTTTATTATTAAAAAGATGCTCTAAGATTCAAGCTGTAAGAGAAGTTATATATTATCAATCAGCTCCTGAATTTTATATATCTCTCCGCACAGCAGAACGAATAATATCAAAACATGAATTACGATCAAATAATATCAGAAAATATCGATCGCTTGAAAAAGTTTAAATCTCCATATAATCAAGTGACAGGAGAAGGATCGACAATAATAGCCCGTACTGAAGTAAATATAAAAGAACTTGGGAAGATATTTATTCCGAATTTGATGATCAAGGAAAATTATTGGATAAAATTGTTATCCGATTTAGGATCTTTTTCAGAGTTTGCAAGTACACTAAATATTTCTGAGGGAAATATCAATGAACTTATTCAAGCATTTTTACTTATTCGATACAAATATGATTTTGAATTCTGGACTGCTACATGTGTTAAAATAAAAGATAAAATCAGTAGTCAGGATATACCTTTTTTACTTAATTATCCACAAAGAAAGCTTTTATCGGTTTTTGAACAACAAAGATTGTCCGATCAGCCAATACGTGTAATACTTTTAAAAGCCCGGCAATGGGGAGGTTCTACCCTCACCCAAATATATATGGCTTGGATTCAGTTAGTTCATAAAAGAGCTTGGAATAGCATCATTTGTGCACATTTAAAAGATTCTGCGTCCAATATTAAGGGAATGTATTCTAAGCTTTTAGAGAATTATCCTCAATGGATTTTCAATTCTCAACTCAAATTTAAACCATATGAACGCACCCAAAATATATCGATTATCCAACAAACAGAATGCCGTGTGACTATCGGATCGGCAGAAACCCCCAATTCCGTACGGGGAACTGATGCTGCAATGGCTCATTTATCAGAAATTGCTTTTTGGCCGGCAACAAAAAATAAAAAACCTTCAGATCTTGTTCGATCCGTAGTTTCCACAGTTTCTCTTATCCCTTATTCAATGGTTGTACTTGAATCTACAGCTAATGGAGAAGGTGATTATTTTTATACTGAATATAACCTTGCCAAAGAAGGAAAATCCGACAAAACCGCAGTATTTATACCTTGGTTTGATATTGAGATGTACCAAACTGAAGTTAAAGATTATAAGTCATTCATAGATAATATGGATGATTATGACTGGTTTTTATGGGAATCAGGAGCGTCTCTTGAGTCTATTGCATGGTATCGTATGAAACGAAAGGAATATCAAGATCATCAAGATATGATGTCAGAATATCCAACTGACGATGTAGAAGCTTTTTCTACTTCTGGCGAAAGAGTTTTTGACAAATACAGAATTGAACTATTAAAAAAGAAATGTTGTGCACCTAATTATGTCGGAGAAATTCAGTCCGGATCTCATAGAACGAAAGGTAAAGAATCTCTGTTAAATCTGAATTTTAAAGAAGATAAAACCGGGAAGCTGTTTATATGGAAAAAACCGGAAGATGATCCCATATCTAACCGTTATGTAGTAACTGTCGATATTGGGGGACGTTCTTCTAAAGCCGATTATTCGGTTATTGTCGTATATGATCGTTACTGGATGATGTATGGAGGAGTACCAGAAGTTGTAGCTCAATGGTACGGACATATTGACCATGATTTACTTGTGTGGAAGTCTGCTCAAATAGCTTCTTATTATAATAAAGCTTTATTGGTTATTGAAAGTAATACTTTAGAAACAGAAGATACCGATGGAGAACATACAGAATATATACTTGAAACTTTAAATGGAGTTTATCCTAATTTATATTCCCGAACTGATCCTACAAAAATAAAAGAAGGTGCTCCTATTCGTTTTGGTTTCCATACAAACCGATCAACGAAAACAATGATTATCGACCACATGGTATCAATTCTCAGAGATGATCCATACATAGAGAGAGACGAAGGCACATGTTTTGAATATAATGTTTTTGAAAAAAAGCAAAACGGAAGTTTTGGAGCAAAGGAAGGAAAACATGATGACCGGGTAATGACTCGGTTAATAGGTATATATGTATGCTACAATATACCATTACCTAAAGAGATAGTTAATTCCCCCAAAATAAAACACGTAAAAACAATTTCTGAAGCAACTATATAAGTCCCGCCATTATAGGTATATGCGAATAGTCTTAACCTTTTCTTTTGTAGAAAATTGAAATACGAAGAATATGGCAGGAATAGGATCATTAATTGGTATTGGAGCTGGAATACTGGGTAATATTTTTGGAGGTATAGGCTCTGCAAAACAACGTAAAAAAGCACAAACACAACTTAATAACCAAATCAAAGAGAACGAGAATATTTTTAATAGGGACTACTATCAAGATATTCTAAACCGTTCGGATGTACAAAACCTTTTAAGAAATACACGTAATAGAATCGCTGATGCGAATAAAATAGCATCAAATACCGCTGTCGTTACAGGAGCTACTCCCGAATCTGTTGCAGCACAAAAAAAGAATTACGCTAAAGCTTATAGTGATTTAGTATCGAATATCGCATCACAGTCATCTTTATTAAAACAACAGGCTCAAAACAGATATTTGGCAAATAAGAATATTCTGTTAGGACAACAGGCAGACTTATATAATGACAGAGCTTCACAATGGAGTAATGTCGCTTCCAATGCAGGGAACATTTTAGGAGCTTTCTCTGCCTTATATCCCTTAAATACAAAAAGAAAATCCGGGAAGTCTCTTTCGGAATTCACTGATAATCCGAATGAAATACCTAAGACAAAAAATTCAAACTATACCGATAATATATTCTTAGCGTAAATTATGGCAACAATATCAGAAGAATATAAAAATAATAAAGCTTTTACTCAACAAGAGGAAGTTCCGGCACAACCTTTAATTGCACAGCCGGATCAAACCAATGAACAACAAGATCAAATTCCACAAAATGAAACGTCAAAAGATGGAATATCAATAGTGGATCAAATAGGCGAATATCTTAAACCTGATGCAAATATGCAGGAAATGGCAAATCAGGCAGGACAACGGTCTTTTTTGGATTTGTACAATCAGTATATCAAAAATCCTTCAGGTATTGACGAAAAGACATTAAAATCTCGTCAGGCATTAGCAGGATTCACCGACATTGCACTATTGTTAGGTGACATTGCAACGGCTGCATCGGGAGGACTTGTAAATAAACGGAATAAGACCAATACCGGAATATCAAATGCTTTTCTTCAACAAGAATTGGAACGAATCAGAGGATTGCAAGATGCTTATAGTAGGGGACAATACAATGCGGCTGTAGCAGATAAAAAAGCCGGTGATGCAGCAGCCGCAGCAAGGGCGCAAGCTCAGCAAGCTGCATTACAACAATATAATAAATACTTATATGACTTGGGTATTATAGATGCAAACGGACGAGTAAAAAAGGATCTTCAAACTAATGAACAAACATGGAAATCCGGAGAAAACGAGAAAAACCGCTCTAATCAAGTAACTATTGCTAAACTAAATAATGACGCTGCAATGGGTAGACTTAAATATAAAGAGGGTCAAGCGGGAAATAAAACATCTGGAAATAAAAATAATACTACACTATATTTTGGAAACGGTAGGACAATCTCATATCCTAAAGAAAATGAATCTGCAATCGCAACTCAAATTCAAAGAATTGCATCGAAATATGCTGATAAAACTGGAATTAAAAAGTTAAATATTTTAAGTTCATTTGGTGTTGATCCTTTATCTCAACAAAAAGCTTATGTCCATGAAGTTTTACCGCAACTGATAGAGGCAAGTGAAAAAATTCCGGAACTGAAAAATGAATTATATCCAGTAATTAATGCTTTAACTAATTATCCAAGTACACTTAAAATAGATTCGTCAACAAAAGGGACAGGATTACTTCTACCAAAATAAAAATAATAAAATATGGAAGAGCGTAGGAAACAGCTATATAATAATTTAATTAATTCCGGTAAAACATACGTAAATGAATCTTTAATCGGAACAGAAGATCAATTTATGTCAGCAATATCTTCTCCAGAGAAAGCTGGAGAATTTTATGACAATCTTAGGAAATATGAGATATTTAGTGTTAAAGAAATTGGGACAAGAGATCAATTTATAAATTCAATTGCTCCAGATTTTTCAAATGCTGATAATACAAAAAAACAAGATAACATCTTTTCTGAAGAATACCTTGAACAGGTTGCCGAACCTTCAAATGATTTTTTATCCAAAATGGCAAATCCTTTGGAAACTCCATTTTCACAATATATAGATGAGACTATATCTGGAAAACAAAAAGTAGAAATACCATACCTTGATTCATGGGGTAAAGTTAAGAAAGCCGGTCAAGAATACGAAAAACAAAAAGAAGCTGAGAAATTATATCGTCAAAGTATAGACAACGAAACAGACAGAATACAAGATGAAATAAAAAAGAGTCTTGATATACCAGAAATTAATGTTGCAAAGATTCTTAGTGCTTCTAATTATATACCAGAGGATATCTATAATAATGTAAAACATGATTTAGATGCTTATAAAAATTATAAAGCAGCTGATTATTTGATCGAAGAAACTAAAAAAACGGCAAATGCGAGTAAAAATAAGAGTGGATTTTGGAAAGGCGTAGGAGACAATCTTTTAACGGAGGATGCTATAACTCTGGGATTATCTACTTTTAGAAATACTCAACAGTTAAAATCTCTATTAGATAAAGTTGAAAAAGAAGGCATTCAATCTCTTACTCCTTCTGAAAACACATTATTAGAGGCAGCTTCTGTAAAATCTTTGTCAGATATGATTTATGAATCGGGATTGTCGACGCTTTATAATTTTGGAAGTGCGACAGGTACGTCAATCCCATATATGCTTCAATTCGTTATTACACATGCTCCGGCTTCAGCTATTGCAAAACCCGTAATGAAAAAACTTACCGGATATGTAACAAAGCGTTTCGGCGAAGCTGCTATAAAAAAAGCTGCGGCAAGAGCTATATCAACATTACCTAAAGTAGGAACAAAAACCGCATTGAAAACAGCTAATGCTCTTGCAAAAACCGGAGTAGCTGCATTGGAAGCCGGAGCTACAGGTGCACTTATGCCTATAATTCAGCCAAGTATGTATAATGACATATTGGAGAGAAGAATGGGACAAGTTGATGCCGATATAAATCCTCAAACCGGTAAAGTTCAGTATAAAGGACAAACAGGTGAAAAGAGTTGGGGAAGGGCTATCGGAGAAGGTATTACAGCCCAAGTTCTGGATAATTGGGCAGAGATGTCAGGCGGTGCAATTATGAAAGCATTGAGGTTACCCGCAAATGCTTTAAGTAAAATATCTCCGAAATCAAGAGAATTTATAAATATAATTTCCGAAAAACCTTTACTAAGATCATTTAATCGGGTAAGAGAAGATATTGCAAAAACGACAGGCGTACATTCTATTCCGGGTGAAGCCCTTGAAGAGTTTGTCGGGCAGACCGCAAACGCTTTAACTGTCGGAGATCAAAAATTAGAAGATATTTATACATGGGAGAATGCATGGATGACATTAGCTTCTGTCGCACCTTTATCTATAGGGATGGGAAGTGCATCCGGAGTTATGGCTCAAGCCGCTAAAAAAAAGGTAGTCAGAGACTATAATAGAGCCAGCAAAAAATTATCTGAGGCCTATTCTCCAGACTTGGTCGAATATATTAAATCCCGTGTTGGAGGATCACCGGAACAACAAGCAATGATAATTCGACAGTATTATGACAGAGCTCGTGAAGCAAAAAATGAGGAAGAGAAACGTAACATTGCCAATGAATACAGGCTTGTAATGGATTATGCAGCAGCAGTAAATAATTATGATGCCTATATAGGAGGAATAGAAGCCCGTGTAGCAAATGAAGTATCTGCTTTATCAGAACAAATTCGGAATGATATAAATCCGGATATGAATGCAACCGTTTATATTGATTATGACGGTCAGATGGCACGTGTGACCTCTGGAAACATAGTATTTGATGAAAACGGGGATATTAATGATTCCAAATCGGATGATACAATCACAATAGAGCTACAAGACGGTACAAAGCAAATGGTTTCTCCTGATAAATTTAAAGTAACAGGATACCGCTCATTTGACGATCAAATCAACGAAGCTACACAAAATATAGAAAACACGATCTTATCCCAAGAAGATACAGATGTTTATGGTCCTGATCCCGTGTTAGACGAGGCTTTATATATCAATACGGATAACGGTCCTGTTTCAGTAAAAGTAACAAGAGCCGATTATGGAGGATTTGAAGGTATTCAAATTGACGAATCAGGGAAAGAAATTACGGAAATAATAAACGGAATAGAAACACCTGTATCGATTCCTTTTTCAAAAGATCAGATTATTCGTCCGGATAATCCTACCATAGAAACTGAGAATAATACAGTAGCAGAAGATGTAAGACCCCTGCAAGCCGGTGATGTTATAAATGTAACAGGATTCCAGAATCCGGTAACATTCGTTTCCGAAAGCAACGGAGATGCCATAGTGGGATTATTGGATAATATGGGAAATCCTATTATCAACACCGAAGGGAAACAAGTACAAGTCCCGGTTAAATCAGAACAAATAATACATTCACAAACCCAATCACAAGAAATTAAAGAAGAAACTTCTGATTCAGCATCACCTGTCGAAGAAGAAGTTATTCCTATGCGGAAAAATAAAAAAGGCGAACAAGTGAAAGATTATGTTTCCATGCCTGATAATATGTTCGTTGAACATATGATAAATGATTATGGAAATGAAGCAGCCAAAGAAGGTCTAAAAGATCGAAAAAGAAATATTGACTCTTTAATAAATAGATTAAAAAAACGAAGAGATAAATCTACCAATACAAACGAAAAAATAGATATAGATGACGAAATTAATGATCTGAAAAGCCGGTTGCAAATTTTAGAAGAATTGTCTCAAAATTTGCCCAATGAACCAAACTCTTTTAAAGAACGATTAAACAGCCTTTCCGAACCGGTTTCATTAGAAGATTACATTTTACAGGGTATAGCCTCTGGAGAATATAAATTTAAATGGGGTGGTAAAAATGGTTTATCTGATGAATTAGGCTTGAAATCGGACAGAGAAAGAAGATCAAGAATAGGAATTCTTAAAAATGACGGATATACACCTGAAACATTGGCGGAAAGAATATTTCAAGAGATTGAGTCCGGTCAATTGCCTTTTTCTGTTGAAGAATTAGAGATTAGGAACAGCATTATTGATATACTTAATCGAGTACATTCACGCAAAAGAGCCCTTGAAGAATCAGAATCTTTACAAAAAGAATTCGAAGATCAACAGATTCGGGTTCAAGAACAAAATTCTGACGTTGTAGAAGAGTTAACACCCGAGGAATTGCAAGAAATAGATGAAGCAATTGCGGAATTAAAGCCAATAGATGATATTCGTTTCCGGACAAATATGAGTTCATCATCTGAAAACTTAAATAATGAAACTTTAAATAATGGAAATAAGAATACTGCTTTATTCAATATAGAATCTATTAATGATTTTGCGGGCATGACTCCTGAACAGAAAATTGTATTTAATGCAGTGATAGATATGTTGAAAGATGCAAATATTCCTGTCGAGGTTCTTACAAACAATCAAATAAACAGCCTTGTTGAGTTTCAAAATTCAAGACTGATGACTGTATATCATGGAAGCGGAGCAAAATTTGATGCTTTTGACCATTCTCATATAGGGGAAGGCGAAGGAGCACAAGCTTATGGATGGGGCAGCTACGTAACCGAAGTAGAAGGAATAGGAAGAACGTATGCGGAAAGCAACAGCGGGAATATTTTCAAAAGTGGTTTCGGTGATTTCTATTTGCAAGAGATTAGAAAGGGACTTGCAGAAGGAAACCAATTTGAGGACATCAAGCAAAAATTACTTTCCTACCATGCAGATATGTATGAAAAGGCTGGAGGCAATATTGAAATGTACGGTGATTTCATTTCAGATTACGAAACTTTGCAACAGCTAAAAGAAAATGATTTGCCAAAACGCAACCTTTACACGGTAGAAATCCCCGACAACACGGGAAACAATTATCTGGTATGGAATGAAGAAGTAAATGAAACTCAAAAAGAGGAAATTATATCATCATTGTCAGAGATATATGATGAAGATTTTGATTTTGATTATTTCCTTGACAAGATGGACCAATATGAATATGAGTACAATCTTACTGGAGAAGGTTTATATAAATTGTTGTCAAAATATGGATTTAATAATAATCCTCAAAAAGCATCAAATATACTTCAACAAATAGGATATACGGGTATATCTTATCCTGCGCAATATAGAACTGGAGGACGTAGTGATGGTGCAAAAAACTATGTTATATTTAATGAAAATGATCTAAAAATAAAAGATAGGATTAGTTTTTTTAAAGACAATAAAGGAATTATTTATGGAGCAACCATAAATGGAGAAATATACTTAAACGGTTCAGCTCTGAATCCTGAGACACCGATACATGAATATACCCATATATGGGATTATGCATGTAAAGATAATAATCCTGAATTATGGAATCGTGGAATAAAACTAATGAAACAAACAACAGTTTGGGAAGAAGTTAAAAATGATCCTAACTACTCAGACTTACAAACTGACGATGAGATAGCAAGCGAAGTTCACAGCAGACTTACCGGTAAAGATAGTACAAAACTTATGGAAAATATTGTTTCAAAAGCAAGTAGAAAAAGCTCTCTTGAAATAGTAAAAGCAATTTCTTTACGGGAAAATCTGAAAAAATGGATTAGTGATTTTTGGTGGTGGTTAAAGGACACAATGTCACCTTGGACAAAGAATAAATCGTCTAAAGTAAGTTTAGAAGATTTTGTAAATATGCCGTTAAAAGACCTCGTTATTGGGACAAAACTGAATATAAAAATAAATCATAAGTCCTTTAAAACACAAAATAAAAACAATCTTTTGAATAATCAAAAAGAAAATAATGATATAACATCTTTTGCTATAAGACACAATCTGATTGAAAAGGACGTGCAAGACTATGCCGATTATATGCGGCAAGGAAACCTCAACGGAGCATCTGGGGCTTTCACGGACATACGCAGGAAAGTAAGGATAGACAACAAAGGCGTAAGCCTTGGTGAGTTTACAAAGATATTCTCTCCCATACGCCAAGAACTGTACGAAAAGTTCGGGAATGTTGACGAGTTGCGCGAACAATATGTGCAGACCGAAATGGAGAAAAGAGACATGATGGATGCTGCCCGAAAGCGTGCCGAGGATGCTGCGGAGGCGGAACGAAAGCGGCTGCAAGAGTTCCAAGGCATGAGCGACGAGCAGCTTGACGAAGAATATTTCAAAGCCATAGATACGAATGACGAGAGCCGTATGCGTGACCTTGTGAACGAGGCGGCACGGCGAAACGGTTACGGTGACGTGGGAAGCGAATATCAGGGCGTAGGCGCATGGAGTGCACCGAGCAATCCCGGATATGAAAGCGATGAGGAAAGACGTGCGGCAGTAGAGAATGAATCACCTGATGTCAATGTTACGGACATAGCGAACGGATATTTACAGCAACCAGATGATTACTTCACTAATTTGCGTGCATACGGCAACAACAATCCGCACGGACGTGAGAGTGCAGAGGCTATAAACAATGCAATGGACGACGTAAGGAAAGGCAAAGACCCGAAGATAAAGGTTTATCGTGCAGTCCCTAAAACCGTAAAGGAAGGAACGTTGCGTAATGGAGACTGGGTAACTCCGAGTAGGAAGTATGCCGAGATGCACGGTAATAATAGATTAGAGGGCGATTACCGTATAATAGAACAGGAAGTTTCTGCCAGTCAGCTATGGTGGGACGGAAACGACATAAACGAATGGGGCTTTGACGACGGCAAGCGATACGCATACAGGAACACACGCAACAATCGCAAGTTGAACGACTTGATAACCCGTGATGACAAAGGGAATGTCATACCTTTGTCCAAACGGTTCAATTCAAGAAAAGAAGATACTCGTTTCCGTTTCATAGGAGAAGAAGGAGCGGCTAATCTTGATAGATCAGAAGAAGCTACTACACGCCTTGACAACCTAAATGTGGCAAGAGAAATGGAAAATGCCTTTGAGGAAAAGAAAGCTCGGATTGAAAAGCTGCGGAATAGCGAACCTGTGGAGATTACGGGAAATGAAATTACTCCAAGCGAAGATTTGAAACAGTATAAGAAGAATGCACTGGAGTACGGGAAGAAATTACAAGGAGAATACACAAACAAAGATACAGGAAGAACCATTCAGCTACAAAGAGGTAGAAAGAATGGTGGTATAAAAGAAGTGTTGTCGCACGATACACTTAACGATACTGCACAAATCAAGAGTATAGCGGCCATACCCTCAATTATAGAAAATGCTATATACATAGACAGTTCAGAAAACCAAGACACACATAAAAATCCAAATGTAGTATCTTACCATTATTATATATGTGGATTGAAAATCGGTGGTGAAGATTATACAGTCCGTATGGTAGAAGCAGAAGAAAAGGATGGAAGCCGTTATTATGACCATAGACTTACGCACATTGAAAAGGGCAAACTCATAAATGAACTTGCCCTAATAAATTCTTCCTCCTCGACTGAATTGTCTTCAACGCCCGATGCTGAAGCAGAAGATCGGAATCGTCCGACGAATAGAGGGGAAATACAAACTGCTCCTATTTCCAATATCAAAGATACTCGTTTAATTTCACTTCTCCAAACAAACAATCAAGAAAATGCTCGTAAAATCAAACTTGCAACCGGATGGGAACGTGGAGCGGATGGGAAATGGCAACATGATACAGAAGCCAAACTTCAGATACCTAAAGAAGAAAAAATAAATGAAATAAAAAGATTATCCGATATATTGAATACCGAAGTCGAGATTTACGATACACAAGCGGATCTGCCTACAAACATACGAGAAAAAGCAAATGGAGAAATAAGCGGTTATTATATGCCGGGAAATGATAAAGTAGCGATTGTTCTTGATGCAAATATTTCGATAGGCGATATACAAGCTACAATGTTACATGAAATAGTAGGACATAAAGGTATAAGGGGTCTATTTGGAAATAGGACGGATGAATTCTTAGATAAAGTCTTTGAATCAATGGATGCAAATGTCAGAGCCGAATATATGGAAAGATTCAACTCCGAACGTCTTGCAGCAGAAGAATATTTATCTGAATTGGCAGAATATAATCCTGAGACATCCGGCATAAAGAAAATAATAGCCATTATCCGTGATTTTTTCCGTGAAATTTTAGGAATTGATTTGAAATTATCCGATAATGATATTGTGTATATTTTATCAAAATCAAGAGAAAGGCTACAAAATAGTAGAAATTTGTCAGAAAATAAACCTTTAAATGAAAGTTACTCACCGAACGAAGAAAGCAATTTGACAGAAACAAACAGAATCTTTAATGATCGGTTATCTGAACTGACAGAACAAAACAGCGACAATATAGTCCTTGATTTGGGAAATCCTTCGGAAATATTGTTATCTGCCGGAATAGAAGACAAGCCGATGAAGCTGTACGGGAATAAGGTCATCAAAAAGATGAAGAAACATGGTTTCAAATTGGAGGAACTAAGAAACCTGCCTGAAGCCGTTGCAAACCCGATTGCCGTATTTGAAGGTTCAGTTCCTAATAGTCATGCGATATTAACAGAATTAAAAACAAACGGGAAAAATATTTTAGCAACTATTTCAATAGGAAAAGGTTCGGATATTGATTTCAATATAATAACATCCGCCTATGGAAAAGACGGAGAAAATATCCAGAAATGGATAAATGAAGGGAAAGGTTTATACTTTAATAAAGAAAAAGCCCTTGATTATCTACGCATTCCCGCTCCAATTGCGGGGGCACAAGACAGTCAAGGACTTTTCGATATTGCAAATATAGTGAAAGAATTTGAGAATCCAACCATTCCTAATAAAAATGAGGCCGTAGAAAAACGAATACAACAGGAAACAGAAGAAACTTTATATCGGTTAAAGTCTCCTGTAAAAGTTGACGTATCTAGAGATTCTGCAATAGAAGCCGCTGAAAAAATATCCGGTGCTCAATACCTGCAAAGAGTTATAGATAAAGACATTTATCGAAACATCAGCTACAACACGCTTAACCGTAATGCCATACAAGCCGTAGGTTATGGGAAAAAGAAGCTCAGATATTTCGATAAGCGTAAAATGGAGAATATATACAAAGGGTTGTTCGACAATATGAACGATCTGCATAACCTGCAAAAAGCAATAATCGATGCATACGGCCCGATTGATGATTCTCTTAATGCTTATTATGCAGAAAACGCTTCTTCTTCAAGAGCTCAAGACCGTACTAACCGATTTCAGGTAGAATATGAACAGCCTCTTATAGATACTTTGGCAAAAGTCCGTAGAAAGTTCAACAACGATGATTTTCTGATGAAGTACTATCCCTCTGTTCGTACAATCATCGAAAGGCAGAGAGTTATAACCGAAAGAGAAATTAAAAAAGCTCAGAATGATCCGGAAATAAAAGACGATGAAAAAGCTTTGTTTGGAGCGATACAATTGGCAGAAAGTAAAGATTATGCCGGACAAACCGGAACATACAAAGAGATTCTTGCACATGAATATCCGGAATTTAAGTTCCCGGCAAATTTCGAAACAATGACCTATGATGAAGTCAAGGATTTTGCCAAAGAAAACAAACTTATATCTATGGAAGATTTTGTAGAAAGATATGAAAATATGTTAGGGAATGATTTGGTAAATGAACTTTGGAATAATATACGCAAAATATCCCAATACAAACTTTATAATGATTATCAAACCGGGATGATGAGCCGTAATACGTTCGAAGAACTTAATTATGGTGTTACCATGAAAGAGCTGGCGAAAAAACGTCTGGATGATGGAGAGATAAAACAAGAGCAATATGATTTTGTTTTAAACACATTCAATCGCCCTGAGGCTTTATTGTCAAGAGGTATAATAACTAAAGATCAATATAACTCACTTAAACCTCGTTATGAATACTATCTGCCATTAAAGGGGACTTCTGATGTAGAAGCAGATGATATAAACGAATACAACAATAAAAAAGTTAAGAATATATCTGCATTAAAGGCTGTTGAAGGCCATGAAAATGTAGCAAGAGATCCTCTGCCACAATTATTGCAGGATGTTTACGGAAGCATAATGTCTCAAGAACAAAACAGATGGCGTAATACATTGCTTAATATGTTACGTAAATATCCAATACCGAATCTTTATCATATACAAACTGAATATTTTACACCTATAAAAAATGGGGAAGGTAATATAATAGAGTATGTACCTTATGTAAAAACAATAAATGGAGAACTCATATTTGTGCCGACAGAAGAAGAATTAAAAGCAAAAACAGTTGTACGTAAACGGAGAGGATTGGATTTGGACATAGAAATAAACAAACGTCAATCCTCAGAGCATGCCGTTACATTCCTTGAAAATGGAGACTATGTGACTGTTTATTTTACAGACCCCCGAATAGCGCAATCAATAAATAACCTGAATGTCGCCAAATCTTATGGCTGGTTTTTAGACTCTATTATGAAATGGGGCGGAAGAATCAATAGGGGAATGGCAAAATTGATGACTACTTATAGCCCGGAATTTGTTATTTCCAATATTGTCAGAGACTATCAGGAAGCAAATGCTAATCTAATGATTAAAGAAGGGCTGAAATACACCCGAACATTCGAAAGTTATTATTTCAATCCGGAGCTTGGAGCAGCCATAAGAAGAAGACTAAACGGCAAAAAGGGAGATACGGAAATAGACAAATATGTTGATGAGTTTTTCAAATACGGAGGTGAAACGGCATATAACATGCTCCCGGGATATGAGCAGAAAAGAAAAGAGCTATATAAAGAAATAAAAAAAGCAAATAAAGAAGGGAATAAAGCTATTTTGGTGGGTTCTAAAGTAGTAGATTGGGCTTCTGAAAATATTGACATGTTAACTAAACAGATAGAACTTAGAGCCCGTATAGCTACTTATATAACGTCTCGTAAACATGCAAAAAGGGCGATTTCTCGATCTATATGGGATGCGAAAGAAGTAACCGTCAATTTCGATAAAAGAGGATCATGGGCAAAAGGTTTTGGATTTTATCAATTATTTTGGAATGCCGGCAGACAGTCTAACCGGATGCAGATACAAATGATAAAAACGCATCCTATTAAATGGGCTATTGTAAAATCAGTAAATACGGCTATAGGATTTGCAGAAACTGTATTACCATGGTTACTATTAGGTGATGATGATCGGGATAAATACGTGGAAAAATATTTTTCCATAACTCCTTATACGCGATATTCCAATTATTGTTTCTTGGTAAATGACGAACTTGTAGCCATACCTGTACCTCCTGCATTCACACCCTCTCGTACATTAGGAGTGTGTATGGCGGAAATGGTACTTAGAGGAGGTGATCCCGGATTTGATCCGACGGCATTAGTTATAGATGTGGCCAATGCCGGAGCAAGCGAATGGTTACCGGATTTTGTTGTCGATCCGATATTTGATATAGCAAATGATAAAGATTTTGCTGTGTCAACAGTACTTCCACAACAAATAAGGCCATTTGCAGAGATAAATGACAACAGAAATTTCTTCGGGTCGCCTATCTATAATGACAACATAAACGAATTTAAGCCGGCATACCAGCGTATTTACAACGGAACAGGGCCTACCTATGTAAACATTGCACAATTCTTAAATAATTGGAGTGGAGGAGACGAGGTTAAAAAAGGGGAAATAAATCTTAATCCGGCAATGCTTGAGCATTTGGTTGAAAGCTATGCTTCCGGACTTGGTAAATTTTGCGAGAAATTCGTAACAACATCAAGAGGGAAAGCCGAAAGTTCAAAAGATATACCTGTTTTAGGCCGTTTTTGGAGAGGTGATATAAAATATTATCTCAATAGAGATGAGAAAAATACTTATCACAAGCTACTTGTTCAGGCTAAAGAATATAAGTATCTAAGAGATGGATATTCGGCAAAAGGAGATGAAGAAAAATTAAATGAAGTATTGAGAGAAGCTGAGTTGTATGAACCGATTTTAATGATACAGCCAATGATTCAAGAAGTGCAATCTTTATTAAAGAAAGATCCTGATAATGAAGAGTTGAAAAATGAATATGACAATATAATAGAACAAATAAATAATATATCTGAAGAATATAATAATAAAAAATTTAACCAATGAAAAAGATAATTCCAAAGTCGAGATTAAATCCATATAAAACAGATGATAGATCTGAAATATTCAATTCTATCCGAAACAGCGAAACTGCATTAATTGTGTTAGAAGCCCAGAGAGCTTGGGATGGGCTTGATAAGTTTCGAAAAGAGACGGTCAGAAATCGTAATTATACTTATGGTAACCAATGGGGGGATAAAATGAAAGACCCCTCCACAGGAAATACAATTACCGAAGAAGAATACATAAAATCACAAGGAAAAGTTCCTTTGAAGAATAATATGATCAGGCAATTGGTAAAATCTGTTGTTGGTCAATTTGCCTCAAATCAGACCGAACCGGTATGTGTGGCATCTGATCGAGACGAACAGAAACTTGGCGAAATGATGTCTATCATAATGAAATATCTATATTCCCTTAATAGACTGTGGGATATGGACCGAAGAACATTCGAAAAATACATAATATCCGGTCTTGTTTGTCATAAGATAAAATATGGTTGGAACTCTGCATTAAATAAAGAAGATTCTTTTGTTTTCGATGTCGATAACAGGCGACTGTTTTTTGATAATATGATGACTGATTACCGATATTGGGATTGCAACCTGATAGGAGAAATACATGATATGTCTGTCAGTGATCTTATTTCTAAATTTGCCGGTAATGATCGTAATCGGGCGATAGAGTTAAGGGAAATTTATAGGACCGCTTTACCTGACTATATTCGTCTATCTTATGAAACTCTGACATCAAAACAGATTGATGATATTTCTTTTCTTTGTCCCTCTGACCCGAATCTTTGTAGGGTCATTGAGATTTGGAGAAAAGAAACTAAAGAACGTTACAAATGCCATGATCCATTGAAAGGAGAGTATTATAAAATAGATATAGAAGATCTTTCGGAAATTAAAGCCATAAATCAAAGTCGCATAGAACAAGGCACGTCACAAGGCATTCCCTTAAATGATATACCGCTAATAACAACAGAATGGTTTATCGACAGGTATTGGTATGCACGTTGGTTATCTCCTTTTGGGGACGTCTTAATGGAAATGGAAACACCCTATTGGCACAAATCACATCCTTATGTAATAAGTATATACCCTTTTATTGACGGAGAAGTACATTCGTTTGTTGGTGATGTCATAGATCAGCAACGATATATCAATCGATTAATTACTATGATAGATTTTATCATGGGAGCAAGTGCCAAAGGAATATTACTGTTCCCGGAAGATCAAATACCGGACGGAATGACAATAGAAGATATTGCCGATGAATGGTCAAGGTATAATGGCGTAATTATGTTTAAACCCAAACCGGGAGTTCCTGTACCACAACAAATATCAACTAATGCTACAAATGTTGGGGCTTATGAACTTTTAAATTTACAGATGCGCTTATTAGAAGAAATATCCGGTGTTCATGGAGCTATGCAAGGGAAAAAAGCGAGCAGTGGCACTGCTGCTTCTCTTTATGCTCAAGAAGCCCAAAATTCAGCTCTTAATCTTGTCGATTTGCTGGCATCTTATAATACGTTTCGAGAAGATAGGGATACAAAATTAATGCAGGTTACACAACAATATTACAGAGACAAAAGATATATCAATATTGCCGGAAATGATTATTCTGAAGAAGCAAAGCATATTGATCCGGATAAGGTGAGAAATGTTCAGTTTGACCTTACCATTACAGAGAGCCAGACTACTCCTGCATTCCGCCAACAGACTAATGAATTTTTGATGCAGCTTTTTGGAGCAGGACAAATAAGCATTGAAGATTTACTTGAAAATGGCGCATTCCCATTTGCCGATAGACTTTTGCAATCCATCGAAAAGAAAAAACAAGAAATGGCTGAAATGCAGCAACAGATGCAATCAGAACAAGGAATTAATGCACAAGTGCAACCGGACGAACAATTATTGCAGCAAATGATGCAACAAAAGTAAATTAACATGAGAAAAAAGAAAGAAAATATACCGAAGAAAAAATACTCGGAGGAAGATATTTCGCTGGCTTGCGATATGTTTTACAATCAAGGGCGCAATATGCATGAGATTGCAAAGTACTTTGGTAAAAATGCATCTACAATTTCTCGTTGGATTTCGAAAGCCAAAAAAGAAAAGGCTATCGTTGAAAAAGAAACAGAACGAGCATTAAAGGAAGTCGCAAGAAAGAATGCGTTAAAAAGATTTGATCGATTGTTAGCCTACGAGGAAATGCAAGAAAAAACAATAGAAAGAATAATGGAATTAATACCTACGATACGCAGTATTCCGGTACTAACACAATTACTTGATCATATAGAGACTGCTCGGTCAGGATCTAATAAACAGGATAATCCGACACCGATACTCAATGTCGTAAATCAATTACAGCAAATATCACAAATGCAAGAAAAAGATTACCAAGAAGCTAAAATAATAAATGATTAAAACTATAATAAATTAAATTCAAAAAAATAGTTCTTTGACTTATTGATTTTTACCGTTTAGCATTTATATGTTTTTAAACATACAAATATTTGTATTATTTATTTTGGTAATACGAATATTTGTATTATATTTGCGTCATAAAAGTTTTAGTTATGACAATAGGAAAAATATATGAATTATTCGTTTTGAATAATACTAAATCAAGAGATGGCATTAGACCTTCTGCTGATTATTTAAGAAAATATGGAAATGTACCTTTCGAAGAAGCTTTTGAAATTTATCTTCAAGAGATAGATTATTTTATTTCTCTTAAACGGAAGATAGACGATTTCGAAGAATTTCTTATAAGTATAAATTGTCCAGTCGTTAACAGTAAGTCATCGGAAAGTCGTTATTACAGATACAACGGAGTTAAATACAGATTTAGCACTCATGTATATCCAACAGGATCAATGACCGATAAATTGTTAAAAATAGTAGATTTTGCAGCTGACCCAGAATTAATAAATCATGTATCATATTAATAAAAATGGATAAACAAAATTATAGAGAAGTCATCGGTGAAAGGCTTAGAGATTTTAGAAAAGATAGAGGTATTTCTATGTATTCTGTTTCAAAAAAAGGGGGGATAAGAATAGACCAAGTTAAAGCAGTAGAAGAAGGGGTTACTAATTATACAATAGATGTATTTTTAGGATATATTTTAGGTTCTGAACTATATATATATTTTGCAGAAAAGACAAAAACAGACGATAAGCCACATGATTTAATGGAATTAATAAAAAAAGCTATTTCAGAAGATCCATTATAAATATGTTATTAGGCGGTAAAAATTGATATTTACCGCCTTTTTTATGTCCGGGCGGTTAATAAGTTCGGAATTTTTATTTTTAATTATAATGATAAAATGAGAAAGAGCAAATATTTTAAAATCCAAGAACTTGTTTGTCCCGAAGTCTATAAAAAATATGGAGAACGGGCATGGATGTTTATCGATCCGGAATTGATAGAGACGCTCGATATAATCCGGGAGAAAATATTGAACAAACCGATGATCGTCAATAATTGGGCTTCAGGAGGAGGTTATACCCAAAGAGGGCTTCGGTGCAATATTTGTCAATTGGTAAGAGATAAGACGAAAAGCGGGAAACTCTATTTGTCTGCACATAATTTCGGGAAGGCCATAGATGCGACAGTGGAAGGTATGACGGCAGAGGAAGCGAGAAAATTGATCATAAAGAATCAGATTCTGCTGCCTTATCCGATTCGTTTAGAAGATGGTGTTTCTTGGCTGCATTTGGACGTGTACAATGCTGATAAAGGTAAAGTGTATTTATTTAAAGTTTAAGCTATGAAATATTTTATATTTATAGTGTTTGCAGCATTATTATTAGGTTGCAAAACTAAAACCGTATATATCCCTTTAGAAAATACCCGAATAGAATACAAAGATAAATTATTGAGAGATTCTATTTATTTACATGACAGTATATTTACCACTATACGTAATGACACTATTTATCTTTATAAGTATAGAACCCTATATCGAGATCGTATTATTCGGGATAGTATTTTTAAAAATGACACAATTTGGCAACCTTATCCCGTTGTAGAGACTAAAATAGAAAATCGCCTTAATTTTTGGCAGAGAATCATACAAGGAATAGGTTATTCTGCAATAGGTCTCTTTATCGGATGGGGGTTTTTTAAAATTCGAAAACGTATTATTTAGAAATAAGTAAAAGTTCATCCCCTATTTTGATCCCTAAAAATAAAAAGTGTTTATAATACATTGATTATAAACACTTTAAAAACATATTAGTTGTCCTTAAGATACTTTTGTTTGCTGTTGGCCGTTGAGACAAAGTATCCCAAAAGCAAGGTTCAATTTTTTCCCCAATGTAAATTTTCATCCTTTTATAATTAGACCACATTACAAGATATATAAGAGTCTCCTTATTTGAAGATGCCTCTTTTAAAACGAATTTCGGATCTAATCTCCCCATATACTGATTAAATTTATAATTACTCCTATAAATATAAGTTCCTTAACTCTTTCATTTTGCCCTATTTTTACTTTTTCAGTTAAGGATAGAGAATTATAGAACATGATATCTGTCACATCTTTTACCTCTTTCACTTTTTTATTTGTAAGCGATGCATTTGTCAAAATATTCTTAATTATACCATTCAGTCTGTTATGTTCTATCGAAAATAAATATTCAATGCCCACAAAATGTTTTTGTAATATTTCAGACAGCTCAATATATTTTGAATCAAATAATTTTAAATAATTCTCCAGTATAAAATCTTTATGTTCTTTATAAAAAAGATTGTTGTCAAAAATTATTTCCGGAGATTGACTGAAAATTTTCACCGTTAATTAGAACTTTTACATTGGTTTATTCGTATATATAATAGAAACACACTATTATAAATTAGCCTTATTTTCTAATGATTTAATTTTTTCTTTCAACATATTAATCATTTCGTCTTTTAAGGCTGAAGTTTCTTTAAGATATTTTACTTCAGTTTCCAAAGACATATTATCCGAATATTTATCCGGATAATATGTCTTTGTGTTATTCTGATCTCCAATTTTTATTATTTTTTGAGACCTTACGCCTTGTAAGTTTAAATTAACGCCTCCGGTATCAGTACTTTGATACACAGAATCAAAACCGGACAACCATGCCGGAGATACACGTAGTTCTTCAGCCAATTTTAACACAACATCCAAACGAGGAGAGATCTCTCCCCGTACATATGCATATACGGTATTTGGCGACATGTTTAACCTCTTTGCTAAAGAAGTCACATATATCCCATTTCGTTCTATCGAATATTGTAATCGTTCTGCAAACTTGTTTTCCATATTTATTTGTATGATATATAAAATTTATTAGGTCCGCTTCTTATCCGATTTCTTTTTATTTAATTTCTTTTCTTCAGATTTAAGCCTGCGTTCCACTTTCTTAACATCTTCTCCTGCCGGTAGATTTTCGGGTATAATGCCTCTGTCCAACATCATCTTCCGAACAGCAGAATTGTTATCTACATGTTCTTTTTCTATATCTTGTTGTCCATGTAGATCTTTCTGTTGGACGTTTACTGAAGTCATTTCAGCCGCAAAGTCTTTGGCTTTGATGTTGATAGTCGGCAGGAAATCAGCTAATGGACGATTATTTGGTGCGCCAAACTTACGTTTCAGTTGGGCGGTGTCAAGTCTAAACAGAGCCTTGTCGCCTTTTGAGCGGATGATTGCGAATCCCTTGCTGTCTATGCCTCGTTCATATAATATTCCTGAAAGGTTTTTCTCCGTATCGGCAAGTTTCGTCCGTGCTTGTACACGCTCATAATCGAGGATGCGTTTTTGTACCAATTCGGCACGGCGTGTCTGCACGGCGAAATAGTTTTGGGCAAATGATATTTCCGGCTTGCGCGGGTCTCCATTTTGCGCTATCAAGTAGCACGCGTAGCGTGTTAGCATATAATCATCCACCTCACGCTCAGAACCAGAACCGAGCGAAACCATTTTGCGGACGTGCGCAAAATGGTCTGTGACCGATTCCCCCGCATTTTCACAGGCATTCTTTGCCTTTTCTATCGCAGGGATAAAATTACGCCATTGGGTATATCCCAATACCGAGTGAAGCTCTCTTGCGCTCCAACACTCTACACCGTTATATTCGTTGGTAATAGATTCAAACTTTCGAAACAGTTCTCGTATTTCTTCTTCTTTCATTGCATATTTTTATTTAAGTATATCCCAACCTTTTATTCCATTTCGTTTTATCTGTAATACCCCCCATATTATTCCTATCCAAATAAAAGATTTTGCAACATAGACCCAAAAACCGGTCATATCTGTATTGGAAGAATTGACAAAGATTATGTCAGCAATCAATGACTCGGAATTATATGCTGTAGAAATAGCTTTAGTGATAAAATATGAAGGAATCAATGATAAAATTTCAGCCAAACATAAAAAGTAAAATCCTTTTTTCTTATACCCAATCAACATGAATGTTGCGACAAGCTTAAATAATATAATTATAAGTAGAGGAATATAAGCCCAATTGCAGATAGCATATTCAAACGAAACAAGAGGGACACAGCAGGCTATTATTTGTCTAAAGATAAAAATCAATTTTATAATCAATACCGCCATTGTCCAATTACTGACTTTGTTTGGTTGGATGTTTTTTTTAATTTCATTTGTAAAGTCTTTTTCTGATTGATTGTCCTTTCGAATATAATCAATTCCTATGTATGCAATCAAATAAACGATCGTAATTGAGACCATTATTAAAATAAAAATATAATCTGAATCCATATTCATAAATTTTTTAATAACATATTTTACAAGCCCTTCTTCCCATCTCTTCGGCTTTTTTCAACGATATTGCTTTCACTGATGTACTACATCGATCCAGTCCTTTACATTCCGGATCACTGTGATAAACTTTTGATTTAGGTCCCATACAGACATAGACTGTTCCTGTTGATTTCGGATATTTCTCTGTCTTGATTCCCGCACTCATAAGCGGGAAAACAAGCAACGATAATAATAGAAGTTTTTTCATGATGATAATTATTTATAACGGATCAAATCTATTCATATAAAAACTAATATCTTCTTCTCTTGTATGATATAATATCGGCTTCTTAGTATCTGAATCCATTCTTATTTTTATTCGTATGTCATTACCTGTAGCATTTACAGTATTATTGAAAATAAATTTTTGTATATCACTATTATTGAAAACAAAAAATATATTACTATCAATATTAGAAATTTTACATCTTGCAACAACGACATATCTTATTTGGTTTCCAATAAACGCATCAAATCTATTTTGTTTAATAGCTGCATATATTTTCCCATCTTTAAGGTATGTTGTTTTTACTTGAATAAAATAATATATATTATCTTTATTTGCGACAATATCAACTCCATCATCTACCATCATAGAATTTGCGTTATATCCTCTAAATAACAGTTCACTCATTACAGAACATTCTCCAGCTTTTCCTATAAAAAGGTTTTTAGCCATTAGCTTTTCTTTATCTGTATCATCCATTTCAGGATTTATTTTTATTATGGAATCTGGATCTTTTGGATTAGGAGTTATTGAAATCTTAGTTTTAATTTTGTATATTCCTTTTTTAAACCCACCTTTCCCATTTCTAACTTTAGAAAATTCAGGGTTTTTACCTTTGACATCTCGGCTTAATATACCAATTATTTTAGATGTCAATTCTTCTAATGTTATGTCTGGATATTCTCCAGACATAAAAATCCTTTCAGAAATTGTGTTTACATGTAGGCCATGTTTTGCCTCTTTTTCAGATAAAGTTTTAAAAATAGATTCTTTAAGGTTTGCCATAATATATAGATTAAAATATTTTTGAGATATTTTCTTTTAGCGAATAAAATAACTCTTATTAATTTTTTATTTGTATTCAAAAGATTCAATTACATATCTTTTACCGGTCCATTTGTCAAATAGGTCGCTTTGGAAATAGCTATATCTACCATTTAAAGCGAATAGATACATAATTATTAGAATGACTAATACAATTATGTATTTAATGATCTTTTCTAAATTTAATTTTCCCATATTACGCAAACATTGAAATATTAATAACTCCTATTACAATAGCCCAATCGCTTATTTCAGTTACGGGCAGATCATAAGGTTTAAATCCGTCTTCTGAATTGAAAGAAACACATCGAACAAAGCCTTCCTTTTCTGAAGGCTGTAACTGTTTAACTACAATTCCGTCATTTGTCGCAAGAGCATACACTTCTCCCCAACGTATATGTGTCCGACTTATCCATCGATTACATATTATTATGTTGTTTTCATTGATAGACTGTTCCGGATTCTGCCTATTAATCATACTTCTTCCTTTAGCACGTATAGCAAAGTCTCCTTTTATTCCGGGAATGAGCAACGGTGTGCAATCGTCTCTTTTTATTGCAATGCTAAATCCGTCAGGAACTCCACATGTAGCAGATAAATCGGTTACAAGGGGAATAGATTTTCTTTGTACTTGATATTCCCCCCGTGCTTCATTTGCAACAGATATAACGCCGTCCGTTTGTGTATATCCGGATTTTAGCATTTCTCCTTTCCCAATCATTAGCCATTCAATATTTAAATCTGGATATAAATTGGCGATATTCTCCAATATATCGGGTTGTATAGAGCGTGATATATTTTTAATATAACCAGAACTAACCCCGATTTCTCTCTCAAAACTTGCAATTGTTTTGTTTTTGGATTTCACATACAATATTAATCTCTCTCTAACTGTATTCATAATCAGTAATTAAACTTTATTTAACTATTTAAATAAGGAGAATATCTCCTATATATTTGGATATAATGAGAAAATCTCCCATATTTGCATTGTGATTGATAACAAACTAACAAAAAGGATTATCAATCAACGTAAAGTTTCAAAGTTAGCAAAAAAGTATAAAAATGACAATAAAAAATAAAGAATACTGTAAACTGATCTGGAAAATACTATTGGCTAATGCCAAACGCACAGCGATAGAAGAGCATAAAAATGTATTTTTTGTAACTGTAAAGCATGTATTTAAGCTAATAATGTACGTATTGAAAACGGTATTCTTTAGAATAATTCATTAAACATAAATTAGCAATTAGATTCATTAAAGCGAATTATATTCTTGTATTTTGAATTTAAATGAACTAATATTGCAAAATAAATGAATTAATAATTTCAAATGAATGACTAAAACTAATAAACAATGATAGAAAAAGCAGAACTCATAAAAAAAGAAATTGTACTTGTCACTGAAACACTGACATCATTTGACGTCGGAGAAACGTATAAAATTCCTAAGAAAGAATTGCCGATCAAATTAGCCCGTGTGACGACAAGCCGATTGAGAAAGAAGATAGGCTTCAGGGCAAATATCAACGAGATAGGAGATAAGAACTTCTATCTGATAACAATCATAAAAAATCCGATTAAGGAAGTCGAATGTCACAATCAAATATAACGGTCATGGATAGAACAGTATTAACCACCATATCGATAGAAGAGTTTCGGGGAATTATTGAAGATGTTGTCGATAAAGTTCTCACAAAAAAGATGCCTAAAAAAGACGACTTCAGAGAAACTTTTCTAACTCGAGAAGAGACAGCAAAAATATTGAACGTCACTCTCATGACTTTACATAATTGGAATAACAAAGGAATATTGATAGCCAACAAGATTGGGAACAAAGTCCTGTATAGAGAGAGCGATGTGAAACGTGCACTTACCAACATGGATGAAATTAAATACAAACAACTATAAAATAACCGGCACATACATCGGTAGGCAAAAAAAAACGGAGGGCTTTAGTTTAACGGGTCACAAGGAGTTGTGAAAACAAGATAGATTCTTATCCGGGTTCGAATCCCGGAAGTCCACTATTTGAAATAGATCTTTGACTTCATGAAATATTACAGGCTGAAAAGTAAGAATAGCAATGGTTGCCGAGACTTCTGAAAGGTCAGCCTACCGACAGTAACGAATATCCTCGATACGTGTAAGTAATAGTCAGGATTGCGGGGCTGACAACGCTGTCGAAAATATATGATAAAATATAATCATATCCCGGTAGAACGTAGAAAATATTTCTACCGGGAACTAATCATTAAACTTTACAACGATGAAAAAAGGAGATAAAGTCTTGTATTACGGTGATGTTTATAAAGTTGCCTATGTAGGCAGGGAGTATGTAGATTTAAAGATTCCTCGCCGGAAGTATGTAATGACAGTAGAAAAAAATTCGTCAGGCCATTATGAATCGGGAACTTGAAAAGTTGCTATCCGAATTGGAAAAAGTTCAAAATATGAGTGATTCTGAAGTTTGCGATCAGTACAATGTAGATAACAAAGATGAAGCTTTAGAACTTATTCGGGAGGCAATAAATGATGCAGAATTTGAATACACTCTGCAACAAGAAAGAGAGATCGAAGAAAACGGGATGTTAGAGACCTATAATTTGATTTGTCACACACAAGGTCTGTCAAGATATTGCTGATAATTTAAATTCATAAAATATGACAATCTACAAAATTACCGGGATAAGTTATGTAACTAATACCGGAAACAGAAAAAGGGTTACATTCGAAGACCCTCAAATGAGCGTGAATCTCGAAGAAACGAGAAAGGCCTATAAAGAACTTCTTGAATGCAAAGACTTGCATTTAGAATACACGACAATTGAAAACACAACGGATAAAGATATTCTCGAAAAAATCTTTGAAAGATGAGACGATTATTAAATCTGATAGCCTTTTCAATCCTCACTTTCCCCTGTCTATTGGTTATCAATGATGACGAAGATTGCTGGTATTTAAATTTCTTGGGATTGATTTATTGTGTGTGGTATGTGAATAAGATTCTTAAACCGATATTTAAAGCGAAATGAAATGTTGGAAAAACTAACCGAAGAGCAAAAAAAATTAATGCTCCAGACGCGAGATGAATGGATCAACCTGTTTTTTGATAACGTAAAGAATCAAAAGGGGATAGACAAAACGATGTTTGAAGAGGGGATTGAATGGTTATATACAGATCTTCTTCACAAGCCAAAACCGAAGGTAGTGTATTGCGACAGTTGGATAAGCTGTCTAATTACTATTGCTATTCTCAAAGATAAAAAATTAAATAAGTTGATTAAAGATGAATTAGGTTCTTCTATTCGGGCTTCTGTCTGGGATTCTGTCAGGGCTTCTGTCTGGTTTTCTGTCGAGGATTATGTCTGGGATTCTGTCTGGGATTCTGTCGGGGATTCTGTCGGGGCTTCTGTCTGGTCTTCTGCCGGGGATTCTGTCTGGGCTTCTGTCGAGGATTCTGTCTGGGCTTCTGTCTGGGATTCTGTCGGGGATTCTGTCGGGGATTCTGTCGGGGATTCTGTCAACATATTTCACAGTTATTCTTCATATATAGGTTTATCTAATTATGGAAGGATATCATTTTATGATTTCTTTGAGAAAATAAACATCCTTGATAATTTTAATTTTAAACAATATAAAAAGATACTAAAATCAGGGGTATTTAATGCGTATGAATTTGATAATTGTGTCTTTGCCATTCAGCCTCCGATATATGTTGAACTAAATTCGCAAGGGCGTTTACATTCCACCTCTACAGCGGCAGTAAAATTCAGGGATGGAAGTTCGTATTATTTTATTAACGGCAGGCCAATACCCAAATGGGTAGTAGAAAATAAAGATTCAATAATAAAGGATCAATTTTTACAGGAGAAAAACTTGGATATAAAAGGGGCGATATATGAGGTTTTAGGGGCAGAAGGTATAATAAACCTGTTAGGAGCGGAAATAACAGATACAAATACAATACATCATGCTAACGGGGATATAGAGACAGTAGAACTTTTGAAAACAAAAGAGACTTTTCCCGAGCTTGGCGATGATCCTATGGCATGGGTGAAGATGACTTGCCCATCAACCGGGACTAATTATCTTGTTGGAGTAGATCCTCAATATAATGATGCAATAGAAGCGATCGCTTCATTATCCCCATTTACCAAAGAAGAATATTCATTTAATTTCAGAAGTTGACATGAAAGAGTTATTAAAAGGTCATGCCGGAGACGTACAATTCCGGCAAATAGAATTAATCCCGGTAGGATTTAAGAAAGTGGACAACAAGCCTATTGCAGTAGGTAGCAGCGGCCATTGTCATGTAGTTACGGGAAATGTAGAAAGATATGAATCGGATGATAGAGTAATCTACAAGCTTAATGAAGATTCGAGATTACAGCATACGGACATTTCATTGATGAATGAACAGACATATTCATCACCTGAACTTTTACCGATAAAGGATCATAAACCTATCTTATTGCCTGCCGGGATATATCAGTTCTTTATACAGAAAACATATAACCCTTATACAAAATTGATGGAACAGGTAAGAGATTAAATACAAATTAGCCATAGGTTCAAGTTTTAGTTAATGTCCAATGCCCGGTTCGTGAGAATAGGGCATTTCTTTTATAAATAAAAAATAACGATATGGAAAACGAAATAGTTGAAATCAGTCAAATAGAAACCTTACAAGCTATCAACCGAAGTGAGATAGACATACAAATAAGTACAGCCAAACAATATCCAAGAGATCTGTCGAGTGTGCTTAAGAATATAAGGGACTATGCGACAATAGACGCAGAAACGGCAGCAGACTGTTTCTATGCCTTAAAGAGAGGACAAGGCAATGATGCCTCCGTCATAGAAGGACTTTCGGTAAGAATGGCGGAGATATTCGCATCAAGTTGGGGAAATTTGAGAGTTCAAACCCGAATTATAGGCAATGATGGAAAAACTATCACCGCACAGGGAATCTGTCATGATCTTGAGACAAATGTGGCCGTATCTGTTGAAGTAAAAAGACGCATAACCAATAAGTACGGTAAAACCTTTTCCGAAGATATGCAGGTGGTAACCGGTAATGCGGCAAGTGCTATCGCATTCAGAAATGCAGTTTTTAAGGTAATTCCCAAAGCATTAACAAAAAAAATAGTCGAGGAAATAAAAAAGGCGTCACTTCCTCCGATATCAGATATGGAGTCGAAGCGAGAAAAGACGATAAAATGGTTTACCGACAGAGGAGTAAAGGTCGAAGAAATTCTAAAATATATCGAATCCGACAGCATAGAGAATATCGGTATAGAGCAGCTTCTTACCTTACGATCGACCGCAAATGCGATAAATGAAGGCACTACGACAATCGAAGAGACTTTTCACCAGAGAGAGACTATAGAAGAAATGAAAAAAGAAATGAAAACCAAAACAGATAAACAGGGGAAATTAAACCTTCCGTAATGATATGAACAAGTATTCCAACTATACTCCGGAACAGGTGGAGGAATTGCTGTCAAACTTTCTCGTCGATTCGTGGAGTTATAGCAAGGTCTCCTCTTTTTCCCGTAATGAAAAGGAGTTTGAGAAAAATGAAATATATCGGGAATCGTCAAAAAGATCGGCGAGTTCAGTTGCGGGAAATGCCTATCATGCCGCTTTGGAACTGTATTTTTATGATTTGTCATGCGGAAAAGAAACTCCTGTTGTAGAAATGGAACAGATGGCATATTCGTATATAGATAACATTCCTGCCAATGATTGGAAAATACAGCAGACGACACCCACCGTAGAAGAGTGTATATCCAGATCCGTTAAATTGTCAACTTCTCTTATAAATAACTTTTATAGAGAGAAAGACATCTATACATCCGATATAAAACGTATTATAGGCGTTGAACTGAGATGTGACGAATGGGTCGTCATAAACGGGGTTGACATTCCTCTTCCGTGTCATGCCGTTATAGATTTGGCCGTAGAGTTGAATAACGGTAAAGTCGTCATTATCGATCATAAGACAAAATCAAAATTTTCCGATGATAAGGAACTGGCCTTTACGATAGGTAAACAGGCCATAACCTATGTCAAATGTCTTGAATCAAAAACCGGTTGCAGGGTTTCCGAAGTCTGGTTTATAGAAAATAAATATACGGCGAATAAAGACGGTTCACCGCAATTGAAGAAGCTTAGTGTGGAACTTGATGATAATCGCAGGCGGTTATATGAAGCCATGCTTTATGAACCTCTTAAAAGGATGTTGGAAGCCGTTTCCGATCCTGATTATGTTTATACAATCAATGACCGGGATAACTTGTCGGATATCGCTGAATTATACAATTTTTGGGCGAAAACATTGATATCCGAAATAGATGATTTTAACATACCGGAAAACAAAAAGGAGCTTGTGTCAAAACGGATGAAGAAAATACGGGACGCTTCTCTGGCAAGCGTAAACCCAAAGATAATATCAACCTTCAGAGATAAAGCCGCAACGTTTATACAATATGATTTAAGCAATACGAATATGAGTAACGGAGAGAAAATAGAACATACCTTGAGAACATTCGGAATTATCGTCAAGGTTGCACATGAAATCAACGGTTATTCTTCAGATACCTATCTTCTTGAAGTTTCAGCCGGAACAAAGATGTCCAATATCCTCAAATATAAGCTGGATATAGCAAATGCACTTAACGTATCTTCGGTAAGGATAGGGAATGATCTTATCATATATGAGGATAAATCATATCTGAGTATAGAGGTTTCAAAGAAACGGACGAAAGACCTGTTGTTTGATCCGAAATACCTTGACGGAGAGAACCTCCCTGTGGGAGTAGATAATTTTGGCAGAACCGTATATTGGGATCTAAACAATCATGCCACTCCGCATGTCCTGATCTGTGGAGCTACCGGAAGCGGCAAGTCAGTATGTATCATATCCATGATTGAATATGCCCGTCTTGCAGGAATAAAAGACATCGTGATCTTTGACCCTAAATACGAGTTTTGCCGGTATTCAGGAGACGGGATAAAAGTAATTAACGAAATAGAAGAGATAGAGCTGGAAATGAAAAACCTCGTCGAAGATATGCAGTCCCGGGCAAAAACGGGAATCAAGAATAAGACGCTTGTCGTATTTGACGAATTTGCCGATGCAGTTTCAGCATCCAAAACCGGACCGGAATTGGATATTAAGGAAAAGGTTCTGGTAGGATATTATGCACCGAAAAAAATAAACGGCATACCTCTTCCTCCTGAACCGAAATATGAAATAAAGACAGTCGGACGCCTCAAATCCCTCGAGGAAAACTTAAAAATATTACTACAGAAAGGGAGATCTTTAGGATTCAGAATCATAGCAGCCACGCAGCGAGCATCCGTAAAGGTCATTACCGGAGATGCAAAAGTAAATTTTCCTGTCCAGATATGCTTCAGAGTTCCCAAAGAACTGGATTCAAAAGTAGTTCTTGACGAATCAGGAGCTGAGACTCTTTCCGGTATGGGTGATGGGTTAATCAAGTCTCCTGAATATCTGGATATTGTTCGTTTTCAAGGATTCTATAAAAAATAATAAATATGACATTCAAAGGAATAGTAAAACATGTTTCTGCCATACAAAAGGGTATATCAAAGTCAGGGAACGAATGGCAGGCTCTGGAAGCGGTAATAGAAGAATCCGGGGTACAATATCCGCAATCAATAGTGGTCAAACAGCTCAACGAGAATATTGAACGGTTTCGCCTTATAAAAGGTCAGGAAGTTACCGTTCATTTTAATTCCAGAGTCAATGAGTACAACGGAAGATTTTATCAGACAAATGTTTGTTGGAAAGTAGAGAAACAGGATGATAAAACTCCTCCGGTTACAGCGACTCAGAAAGAATTTTCCCCTTCAACGGACGACCTTCCTTTTTAAAATATCTGACATGAAAACAAAGAAAAAAGAAACCGTATCAAGTCTTATCAGAAAACTCGATACGGTTTTTTCTCAATATATCCGGCTACGGGATGCAGATACAAACGGGATTTGCCGCTGCATAAGTTGTGGAGCTGCCCACCATTGGACTAAAATCCAAAACGGGCATTATGTAAACCGGGGGCACATGAGTACGAGATACGATGAGAAAAATTGTAACAGCCAGTGTGTTTCCTGTAACATGTTTGATGAAGGGAATAATATAGGATATACAAGAGGACTGATCCGCAAATATGGAATAAAAGTAATAGAAGAGCTCGAAGCAAAAAAGCATTCCTTTTGTAAAAGAACTCCTTTTGAATATAAAATATTAATAGATCATTACAAGAAAGAAGTCGCTAGACTTAAAGCTGAAAAGAATTTATAAACCCCAATAAAGCATATATATGAGAACATGGTTTGAGTGTGTCATTAAATATGACAAGACACAAGAAAATGGAATGGAAAAGAAGGTTTCAGAATCATATTTGGTAGATGCTCTTTCGTTCACGGAAGCCGAAGCTCGCATTATAGAGGAAATGACACCTTTCATTTCCGGCGAGTTTTTAGTTTCCGGTATAAAGCGGTCTAATATCAGCGAACTGTTTTATAATGAAGTTGGAGATAAATGGTTCAAATGCAAAGTAAATTTTATTACGCTTGATGAAAAGAGCGGTTCTGAGAAGCGTACGGCAAGTTATATGCTCGTATATGCATCTACCGTTGACGAAGCGGATAAAAATCTGAAAGAAGGGATGAAAGGTACATTGGCTGATTATGAAATAGAATCGATCAAGGAAACCAAGATAATGGATGTATATCCCTATAACTCAAAATAAGAAGATAAATATGGAAAGTAAAGCGGTAGCATTTCGGAAATAAGGTTAAGAGCCAATTAGACGAGGACGTAACTTTGAGTTATCCCCTTGAAACACCCGAAGGAATAATTGATAAGTATGGATTTATTGAAAATGTGGGCTATGTAGTTTTCAACAAATTTGGCGAAAACCCCAATGGAGGCCGTCCACTTATATAATATGCCCTTTCTATTGTTTAACATATAAATCAACATAACTTATGAACGAATTAGTATTTAAAGGTGCAAACGACCAAGCACTGACAAATAGTTTGTTGGTTGCTGAAAAGTTCGGAAAGAAACATTATCATGTAATAGATTCCATAAGAAATCTTTTGAACTCACACGAAAAATCGGGTCAGTACTTTGTATTAGACACTTACGTTGATAATAGTGGTAAAGAGAATCCTATGTATGTAATGAATCGTGACGGATTCACATTACTTGTAATGGGATTTACCGGAGAAAAAGCATTGCAGTTCAAGATAGATTATATTGAGGCTTTCAACAAGATGGAGCAAACAATAAAGTCCGGGAACTATCTTGTTCCCCATTCATTCAGCGAAGCCCTCATGCTTGCAGCCAAACAGCAGGAACAAATAGAAGAGCAACAAAAGAAAATAAAGCAAGATGCTCCCAAAGTTTTATTTGCAGATGCAGTAGCCACTTCTCAAAGGTCATGCTTGGTTTCTGAACTTGCAAAAATCATTCAGCAAAACGGAGTAAATATCGGACAAAACAGATTGTTTCAGTGGCTACGTGATAACGGATATTTATGTGCAAAAGGTCAGTATTATAACCAACCCACACAGAGAGCAATGGAAATGGGATTGTTTGAGATAAAACAAACAACGATCAATAAACCGGACGGATCAATACTTGTAACGACAACTACAAAAGTAAGCGGAAAGGGACAAGTATATTTTGTAAACAAATTCTTACAAAAGCAAACCGCATGATCCGAATAGAAACCGCCAGATCATTAATAGAGCTTATCGATGAAAAGATAGGCTCTATTCCTCCTGATACAACCAGACGTCTTAATGAGATAAGGCAATGGAACAGGAGAAGAAAGGAACTGATAAAGTATGTTGAGAGCAGAAAAGAGAAGTTTAAGCATTTGAGAAAGATTTAAAAGTACAAACTCATGAAGCCGATCAAGTGTGACTGCCGGAACTGTAAGCGATCCGGTCCGGTTATCAACCATATGTGTTTCTGTTCCAAGTTTAATATTTATCGGTCTGTAGGAATAAGAACATGTTTATTTTATCAAGAAAAAAAATGAATGAAGAACCTCACGGGCTATGTTCTATCAGTGAAATATTAGAATACATGTTCCCGGAAATATTGAAAGACAATAAAGATAATAGATGAGAGATAATGGATTTATAAAACTATCCCGAAAATTCTTTACGAATGATATATGGAAAGAAGCCCGGACTTTTAGCTCATGCGAAGCGTGGCTGTATCTTATACAAGCAGCACGATTTGATGCGGAGCCCGTTACACGGAGTATCGGAGGTCGTGAGATTACTTGGGAAAGAGGGCAATATCCGGCATCTATACGTTTCTTATCAAAAGAATGGGATTGGAGTGAAAAACGAGTTAGAATATTCCTTGATAGACTGAAAAAGAAAGGAATGATAAAAACATCATGTACTCAGGGCGTAAATATTATAACTCTCTGTAAATATGATGATTATAATAGTAGTGACAATAACGAGGACACATCAAAGGGCACAGATAACGAATTATTAATCAGTAAGATAAATGATATTTGGGCACAGCTAAGGGCGCAACAAGGGCACAGCGAGGGCACAATATATAAGAAAGAAAAGAATATTATTAATCCCCCTTATAATTCCCCCTTAAGCATCCATGATAAAATAACAGCCTTACAATTCAAAGAAAATTCGTTAGGCAACGATTTACGGATTGAAGAATATCTGATGGCTTTTAAATGTACGAAAACAGTATTAGATACATTGATTGATGAATATGTAAACGATCAGATTGCTAAAGGTAATTATGAAAATACGGAAAACGAATACAGAAAACATTTCGTCAATTGGTCTAAAATAAAGCTAAAGAATGAAAGGAAAGAACCTTGCGGACAATCTTCAAAGAGATACCGGAAACTTGATTAGGATGCCTTGGGCGGAAGATGCGGAAAAAGCGGTTCTAAGTGCACTGATAATAGAGTCAAGCGCCATAAATCAGATTGTGGATATACTGAACCCGGAAATGTTTTACGACTCAAGACATGAAGCTATATACCGGAGTATTCTCTCCATGTATGACAAGAACATCAGAATTGATCTCATATCCTTAAACAAGGAACTTGAGGAATCCGGTAAAATAAGAGACTCCGGAGGCATAGAATATTTGTTGGAGATAACAGGCATCGTGTATTCAGCCTCAAATATAGAAAACCATGCCTTGTATGTGAAAGAGAAATATATCCAAAGGCGGTTGATAGAGGCCGGGCATAATATACAGACCTCCGCATTAGACAATTCGAATGACATATCTGATATACTCGAATATTCGGCTAAAGAGATTGAGGATATAATGTCCGGAGCAGTCAATGAAAGCAATACGGTAAGTATCGGGGAAGCCGCAAATATTGCCTACGAAAAGTATCTGGAGCGGAATAATGCTTATCTGATCGGGGAGAAATTCAATATTACGTCAGGATTTTTAAACATAGACAAATATACGGGAGGATTTAATCCCGGTGATCTGATAATATTGGCTGCACGTCCGGCAATGGGTAAAACGGCAGTATTACTACACATGGCAAAATCCGTAGCGGAACAAGGAAAACATCCTGTAATATTCAGCTTGGAGATGACACGGGACAGTCTTGCTTCACGTCTGTTTTTTTCTTATCAGAGCATTGATACGAACGGATTCAAAACTGGAAAACTTGATTCGGACGGGAAGAATAAACTCTATTATGCTAAAGAATACGTTTCAAGGCTTCCTATAACGATAAATGACTCATCGAATATAAGTATTCGTAAAATAAAAAATATTGCCTTGCAGCTAAGAAAAAAAGGCAAATGCGATGTGATATACATAGATTATCTTCAGTTAATTGATATGAGAAACGAAAATAGAAGTTATAACAGAGAGCAGGAAGTGGCACAAGTCTCACGTCAGTGTAAAATCATGGCAAAAGAACTGGATATTCCGGTGATACTGCTCAGCCAGCTTAACAGGGAATGCGAGCGTAGAGCAGATAAGACTCCTTTACTTTCCGATCTTAGAGAATCCGGAGCTGTAGAACAAGATGCCGATACGATTATTTTTATTCATCGTCCTGAATATTATGATGACCCCGGAAAAGAAGTCGGAGGCGAAATTGTAGAAAGTGGTAAAGGTTCTTTAATCATTGCCAAGAATCGAAATGGAACTACAGGTAAAATAAATTTTTACTATGATGAGACTCTTTGTAAAATATATGATGACAAGCAAGACTCTTTACCGTTTTAACCATGAATTAAAAATAACAGTTCCCCAAATAATAACTGAAATTCTTAATAATAAAATATCATGTTTGAAGGCGACGAATACAGATTGACTGATAGGCCAAAGGAATATTTTGAATGGCTTAAAGATCACAAGAATTTCCCGGTAGACAGATACGACATTTTCATGAATAAAATGAAAGCGAACGGGTTTAAAACTTTGGATATAAATAACCGATACGGAATAAGAGTGATAAATGAGGAAAACAATAAAATGGTAGATTACTATCACAGGAGGCAAAGAGTTTGTTTTTATGCAAATGGACAACAGAAATGGAGTTTTGGAAGCAGTCACCAATTTATTATCGATTTTTTGAACGGAGAAAATATTTTGTGAAACTTAAATAAGAAAATGATGAAAGGAGTTGAAAAATGAAAACATTATTTTATATAATAATCTTTGTGATAGTATTTCTATTTACAGCTAATACACAAATCACATTCAAACCATTTAGTATATCATTACCTTATTGGTATAAGCCGGTAGGTTTACTATTGGTAGTTATTGGAATATTTGTATTCGGTATTGGAGAAAATATGTCAGAGTACAAAAGAGGATATAAAGATGGGATAAATAAAACTATTGAACTAATTGAAAAAATAGAAGATGAGAATGACAAAGGAAGAAATTGAAAAAGCGGCAAAAAAAAGAATGAAATTAAAAATCGAAAAAATACAAGAGGAAAAGAAATGATTACAAAAGAAACAGCACGCAGGATTTACAACTGCTACCAACAAATCGAGGAAATAGACAGACTAAAGAAAGAAATGCTTGAAGAAGTTGAAAAGGCAATGAAACGTGAAGCAGAAAGCCATGAGCCTATACCTGACAGCCCATATGGCAGGTTTGGTAAAGGCATGCAGCTTGGAGTACCTAACGGGGTGTGTTCCTCAATGAGAATATTCAATATCTCTCCAAGTATAGGTGTAAAGGTAATGGACGAACAACGGGATAAGTTGGAGAAAAAATTAATAGACCTTGAAACTATAGCACGGTTGGAACTTTTAAAAGGCACAGAGAGTGAGCTATGAAACGAACTAATTAAAGATAAATTACAGGAGATAAAAGAATGAAAAGAGAAGAAATTGAAAAAGCGGCAAAAAAATACGCTAATGAAAACGCATATATACCAAGTGATGTTTACGCTGAAAATAATATGATAGAAATGAAGGAAAGTTTTGCCGAAACTTTCAAAGACGGTGCAGAATGGCGCATAAACAGCGTGTGGCATGATGCAGAAGAACAGCCGAAAAATTGGTATGAGACATGCCTCGTAGAATTAGGAACATTGGTAAGCAGCTTTTTTACCCTAAGCTACTATTATCACGGAGGATTCTCATGCTTGGACGAAATACATAATAAAAACATACATGTTATTAAATGGGCATACCTAAAAGATTTAATCCCTAATGTAGAATAATTATTGAGAATATGAGTTGTAGAAAAATAAAATTTAGAGGTAAATGTAAAACTACTGGAGAATGGTTTTATGGGTATTTGTTCAAATCAGATAGTGGAGAAAGGACACATATAAAAACAAATCATAAAGGATGTCTTAATATAGACCCAGATACTGTTGGAGAGTTCACCGGATTAAGAGATAAAAATGGGATAGAAATATATGAAAATGATTTGATTGAATGTGAAAAGGAATTTTATGAAGTTGTTTTTAATAATGGGGCGTTTGAATTAAAAAGCATACATAATTCCAAATTAGATAATGTCCCTTTAAATATTATGTTATCTGTTTTTGATGTTAAAATTATTGGGAACAGATATGATAACCCTGAATTATTAAGATTATGAATATATTTCAACAAGAAATAGAACAACAAGCGATCGATAGAATACAAAAGTTTTCAAAGATTGCCGATAAAATGGGTTTTGAGGTCTGTTTAGGATTTTCAGGAGGTAAGGATAGTCAAGTAGTCTTTGATCTTTGCTTGCGTTCAGGGATTGATTTCAAAGCTTATTTCAATCACTCTTTCGAAAGCAATACGACATTGAAATTTATCCGTGAAAATTATCCTAATGTTATAAAAAGGAGAGATTATAAATACGGATTTATAGAAAATATATGGAGGAATCATGGTGGATTATTCCCTACTGTTCAAACAGCATATTGCTGTAGAGATTATAAACATAACCCTAAATATGTTGACAAATGCAGTATTGTTGGTGTAAGAAAATCGGAAAGCTTTAAAAGAAGAGCAAGAAAAGCATTTGAAATTAAGAATAAAACTCTATTGAAAAGAAATAAAACATTGATTGACGAATACTTTACTGAAAACTGCCAGTCTACAGGATCTGCAGGTATTATTCAATTAAAGCCTATAATCGATTGGAGAGATGATGATGTTTGGGACTACATAAAAGAACATAATTTACCTATCAATCCTGAATATAAAACAAATAAACGAGTAGGATGTATTGTTTGCCCCAAAGCCAATTTTACGAGTAATGCGGAATCGTTGCTTAAATATCCCAAGTTAATAGATGCTTTTATCAAGGCCCGGGAGAATGGCGGTTTAAATTCATCTTGGATAATAACTAACGAAAATTTAGATTTAAAAGACGATAAATGCTTGTATATATGTCGCTGGTTAAATCATTCCTTCATGCCATTTACCCCTAAGCAAGAGTTATTATACCAAAAAGTAAAAGAGGTTTATTTAAAAAATAAATACAATGGACACAAACAGAACTTTAGATGAAATTGAAATAGAACACAAACATGGAAAAAATTTTTAGATATGAAAAAAATTATGTTCAATGATGAGTACGGGCTAACCAAATCCGTACTTGAAAGAAGAAAGACTCAAACGAGAAGACTTGTTCCAAAAGATTTTTTCACCTTAGCTTGGGATGAAAGAGGAGATACATTGGTATATGAGAATGAGGATGGGAGGGGTATAGATATTCGGGATAGCAAGTACGCTATATTTAAGGTTGGAGAAATTGTAGCTATTGCACAGAGATATTCTGAAATAGGAATAGAGCCTTTCCCATTTTGCGAAAATGGCTGGAATAATAAGATGTTTGTCAAGCCAGGCCTCATGCCCCACCAAATCCGCATAACCGATGTAAGAGTAGAGCGTCTCCAAGACATCTCGGACGATGATTGCCTGAAAGAAGGAGTCGTGGTCAATGAACCTAAAATTAAAGGTGGTATTAACATGTATTACCCTTGCGAATATCTTCGTTCATGTGCTAAAGAAGTAGGATGGGGCAGAGTGTTTCACACACCCCGTGAAGCCTTTGCTGAACTCATAAACAAGGTGAGCAGAAAAGACGTGTGGCAAGAGAATCCGTATGTATTCGTTTATGATTTTGAACTTGTTGACTAAAAAAAATGAAATGTCACTATATATACACAGAAAATGGCGAAAAGGTTCTTATTCCGGAATGCTGGCCAGTAGTCCTCTCGTATGATATATCTCAATGTATTTGCCGAGATAAAGACTTTGCAGCCTTCGAGCGGGAACGATACAATGAAATAGTTAAATCTCTTCGGCAGGAAATAAAGGACTTAAAACAAGAAATTGACTATTTAAACAGAATACTTAAAAAGTTTCCCAAAAAGCCTTGAACTTGTTGATTAAAAATAAATAGATATGATAGATAAATAATCATGTCATTAATTAGATAGAGCTATTATTGCAACTACTAAAGATGCAAATGCTATACAGATGCCGACAATTGAAATGATAAATGACCTTTTTGATATTTTAATACTTTCTTCACGATATTTGCGCTCATTAATTATTTCTTGCTGCTGCACTTCAAGATGGTTCAATTGTTGTTTTGTAAGTTCATATTGTTTTTGCATGATTATATTAGAATTCCTGTCACGTATTTCTTTAATATATTCAACCCGATTTAACCCTTTACATGAATATAATTCGTCATTATCATACTCTGTCATAGCCAACTGATTTTGAATACAAATATACAAATTATGTGTAACATTCCATTTTATTTATAACCGAGGGTGACCCAAAAGTCAATAACGACTGAACGGGTCACCC
>ULQT01002664.1_pt1 | contig 45708 bp, 30 predicted proteins | sample 1954791 | NCBI WGS metagenome assembly ULQT01 (sample SAMEA4835663, study PRJEB28245) | human gut metagenome | biome: gut microbiome; material: fecal sample | place: Denmark | collected 2008 | reverse complement strand
CAGCCCATCTGGTCGCGCAGGGCGTCCCTCTGTGCCGTCCCCAGCGCGTTGACCGTGCTCCCTGCCACTGCTGCCATGGTGCGTTTCGCTTCCGAGGGGTTGGAAGACGTCAGGGCTCCTACGGCGTCATCCACCTTCTTGAGGATGGAATCCGCAGCAAGATCGCCGGGCAGGTTCCAGAGAAGTTCTGCTCCGGCCCTGGAATTAAACGTATCCGCAAGGCGGGCATATTTATTGTCCTTGGAAGCCGTGGCCATCAAAACAAGGTTGCCGTTTTCCATCACCAGGTACGCATCATTTTCAAATTTCTTGAAAGCGGAGGAGGAGGGATCCAGCAGGATAGCCAGCCTGTCGCTTCCTCCCAGATCAATGGTGCCATCCGCGTGCATGAGCGTATAACTGCCGTCTGCGTCCAGAGTCAGTTCATTCCCGCCAGTAGAACTGAGAGTTATTTCCGCGCCCTGGCTAATGCTGATATTTCCGGTCACGCTGATAATGGGGCCAGCGTAGTCCGTGTTGAAGGTAAGGTTCGTACTGGAACCGTCTCCCAGCGTCAAGCTGCTGAGGGTCAGCGCCGTATTGGCTCTCGGGTTGTCCACCGTCCCTCCCATCCGGATATTGAGAAGGCCCGTGCTGTTAACTGCCCAGCTGCTGCCGGCAGCGGTCATGACGTTTTCAAACGTCTGCCCGGCATTACCGGAAATATTAAGCTGCCCGCGTCCCTCCAGCGTACCGCTGAAAACGGAACCGCCGCCCGAATTACCGGTATTGACGGTCAAAACGCCTCCTGCGCTCTTCAGTGTTCCCTCTCCGCCGATTCCGGAAACGGTGCTGCCGGATGTCGAACCGAGGTCGAGCGTTCCCGTGGAATCGTCATCTTTTGCCAGATCAAGAAGAACACCGCCCTGAAGGGAGGCTGTTCCGGAAATTTCCAGCGTATCACGGAGGGTCAGCGTTCCGCTGCCCTGGATGGTGCTGGAGGAAAGACTACTGGCGCCGTTGACGGAAAGGGAGGCTCCGCTGCCGATGTTCAGGGCTGCGCCTTCGCCGCTGTCCGTCAAATCACCCATGACGGTATTCCGGTTGATGTCCAGAACACCCCCTTCCTCTGCGCCGGCAAGTTCCACATGATTAAAGCTGTTCCCTTCACCGTTAAGAGCGAGGGAACCGCCTTCCACACGCAGGGTGTCCGTCACAAAAGAACCGTTGACTGTCAGCTTGCCCGTGTTTTGCTTGACGAAGGTGACTCCGTTTTCCCCGACGATGCTTCCGCCCATGATGGAATCCGCACCGGCGTAATCATCAGGAGCAGGCAATCCCGTTTCCAGACGTTCGTTGTTGAGGATGACAACAGCGTTGCCTCCGTCCGCACTGGTGTTTTCCACTTTCAGCGTGCTTCCCGTAGCGCCCAGCAGGTTGTTGATGACCGCGCCATCCCCGTCGGAATCGCCGGGTGCGCCGGCCAACTGAACGGTAAGCGTCTTGTCCTGGGAAATCACCACGCCGGAGTACATCCCCAGCGTGCCGTAGTTGGTGACGGTATCAGGATCGGAAGTAGAGGAATCATCCACCATATAAAGCCCGCTGACCTGCCCGCTGAGCACCAGGCTTCCTCCATCGGTGCCCGTCACGCGGATGCCGTAATTGGAAAGAATCTTGCTGAACTGGATATCGCCAAGGTTTTCGCATTCCAGCGTTCCGGTCGTCAGGGTGAGCCAGCTTTCCGCACCGGCTTCCTTATGGGCGACGAGCGTGTTCACAATAGCGTCAATGTCCAGATTGACTGTGGCGGGATTGTTGATGACAAGCCTGCCGTCTCCCTGGTCAATGATGGCCGCCCCGGCCGCATCCTGGTTGATGTTATCCGCTCCCAAGGTAAGATTCAATGTTTCCGTGGCTCCCGCCCCCACCGTAATATCTCCGGAAACGTTGGCAAGCCTGCCTCCGGCAGCCAGCGTAATGCCCTTGAGCATGCTGCCGTCAGTCCCCCCCAAATTGACAGAAGCTGCTGAGTCCACGACAATGGCTGCCGTGGCGCCTTCCGCCCGCGTCATGGCGGAGGTCAGCGCGCCATTGACGATTTTCAGCGTTCCCGCTCCATTCAGCACGGTTCCGGCCCACTGGCCGGCCTTGTCTTCCGTGCCAAGCTGGACTACGGCTCCGGCATTTGTAATGCCGAGCGCTCCCGTAGCGGTATTGGCCTGATCCAGAATCAGAGTGCCCGTGCCTGCGTGCGTCAGGCTGGAGTTGCCCTGCACCAGAGCGTTCAACACCAGTTCCGTATTGTTGTAGTTGACGTTGTATTGTGCGGCCAGCCCGGTATCCGTGGACCCCGTGTTACCTCCCAGAATAGCGCCGTCTCCAAAAACGGAATTCCCTTCACCCGTGGCGCAAACCCCGCCGGAACCGAAGTTCCAGGCCTGGCGATTGTTGTTGGCGGAAGTCTCATTGGTGGACAGGGTCCCCGAGAAGTCCTTGAGGGATCCCGTGAGGACATTGTTCATCCGAACGTTCGCAGCCATGGCCCATGTACCCGAACCGGAAAGGTTTCCGGAGAAAGTGTATGTGGCGCCGGAGGAGCCGTTCTGCATCGCACCGTGGGTTGCGCCGATTTCAAAATTGGCCGTCGTCGTACCCGCGGAAAAATGGAAGCCCTTGCCGTCGATGAAAACGGTACCGCCTCCCAGCGTATTTCCTGCCCCAAAGGCTACCCAGTTGGCATTGGTATTCATATTCACCCCGTTGCCGACCAGTTCCAGGCGGCCAGTAAAGTTGGTATTGCCCGTATTGGAGATATTGACCAGTCCCGCAGTATCCGCAGTCCCGATAGTGACGGTGCCCGCCCCATTGAGCTGGGCATGCAGGTTGACGGTTCCGCCGGAAAGAGCAAGGGAAGCGCCTTCACTGACGCGAACAATAGTAGCATTGTTCGGATTTACGCCGATAGTCGCACCGCCCGTGAAAGAGAGCGTGCCCTCTTCCACAGTAAGGTGGGCCAGGGTATTCCCTGCGTATCCAAGGGCCAGCGTGCCCGCTCCCGTTTTGGTCAGGGTAGTGCCGGCCCCCATGACATCGGCTGACAAGCCGGCCCAGGAAACGGTATCCCCGGCGCCAAGCACGGAAACGTTCAGGAAACCTCCGTCTCCGACGTTGACACGGCTGGAAATGTCATACCCTGTCGCATCCTCACCGGCAGCGGAATCCGCATAGGCCAGCGTCCCCCCGTTGAATATAATATCCCCTTCCGTTCCCAGCGCTCCGTCAGCGCCAATGGTAAGGGTACCGCCATTGAGTATCGTCCCTCCGGTATAGGTATTGGCCAGGTTTAAGGCAACTTCAGCCGTACCGTTCACGGTAAGCGTGGTGGGAGCTGTGGAATCCGCAATAGACCCCTCGCTGTCAGGATCGCTGACCAACGTGTAAGCGCCGCTGTTGAAAACAACGCTCTTGGGAGTTACAATGCCGGAAACCTTGACTTCACCCGCTTCCGCGGAGGAGAAGTAAATTTCCTGATTATCCAGCGTATCCGCCCCCGTCAGCCTCGTCGTCCAGCCGTCAACACTGGTGTTGATCCACTTCCGGTCCGTTCCTCCGTTCCAGACAAAACCATTGTCCCCGCTGACGTCAGCAACCTTCAGCACAAGCTGGTTATTTTCCACCACCACGGAATATTCGAACCCTTCCCTGGTGATGTCGGGCGTCCATGTGAAGGAACCCGTCGTCAGGCTTCCATCCGCAGCCCACTGGGCCAGGACATAGTTAGATGCCTCCAATTCACCATAATTATTGATAGTCAGCGCACAGGACGAATCCGTAAGAGCCAAGGACCCGGCCGTGATATTGATGACAGGCTCATTCGCCACCACGCCCGTCATGTCAAAAGTGAGGGTAGCGCCGCTATTCAGCGTCAGAGCAGAAGCCGTCGTCATTCTGGCGCCCGCACCCATGGAAATGCTGCCCAGGGCCATGGCATTCGTATTCGTAAACGCCAGCGTTCCGGCCTGGACATTAGTCAGGCCCGTATAGGTATTCTGCCCGGAAAGGGTCAAGGTGCCTAAGCCGGTTTTCGTCAGGCCGCCCGCTCCGGAAAGGACGCCTCCGAGGGTGATGCCGGTGGAAGCCTGGTCATGGTAGGACTTGGTTTCCGCATCATACTGGCGGGTATCAACCGTCACATTTCCAGTAAGGGACATATTGTAGGCGGAAGACCAGCCTTCCGCCGCCGTCGTCCCCAGCGTCCCGGAGTTCATGTTCAGGGCAATCGTATTGGTATTTCCGGATGCCGTCATGCCGCCTGAACCGAGAAGCAGGGAACCGCCATTCAGATTAATGGTGGCGCCCTTGGCGCTTACTCCATCCCAATTCTGCCCCAAATCCAGCGTCTGGGCCAGCACCATGCCGCCCGAACCAATATTCATGACGCCTTTTCCGTCACGGGCAATCCGCAGCGTGCCGGTAATGTTCATCACGGCGTCCCGGCTGATGTTGAGCGTGGTTGTTCCATTGTACTCGTAGCGGCCGATGAAGCTTCCCGCCGTCACGGAAGCGCCGGCCCCCAGCGTCCAGGTACATGCCGTGCCGTTGGTTGCCAGCACCCTGTACTCTCCTGTAATATCAACATTTCCATTAAGGACATTCGTTCCTACCGCGGATATCAGCGTACCGGCCCCGGTAATCGTATTTCCATAGGTTCCGGCGGAAAGGGTCAGCGTGGTATTGGCTCCCAGCTCATACCTGACTCCAGTCAGGGCGGCCGTTGTCGTTCCGGAGGCGTTCCCGCTCAATTTCAGCGTGCCTGAGGAATTGACGTTCAAACGTGTTCCCAACCCGTTCCACGTCCCCGTGGTCAGTTCCAGAACGGAATCTCCCTGCAACAGGACCGTGCTGGTGCCCAGCGCTCCGGCATTGCCGACAACGAGTTTGCTGCCATCGCCAAGAACGGTATCCCCGGCATAGGAGTTGGCGTTGTTCATGGTCAGGGAAGCTCCGTCCAGCAGGTTCAGCGTCGTATCCCCGGTAATGGAACCGTCACCCGTAAAAATGAAATCCGTACCGGAAACATTGATTCTGCCTGGAGCGACATTCCCCGCAATCGTCACATTTTTATCCACGCCATCGCCATTGGAGAAATATACGGTCTCCCCGTCGGTATAAGCTGACGGTGTCCCGTCAAGGCTCCAGGAAGTATTCGAGCTTTCCGTATTCCAGGTGCCGCTCTTCCACCTCAACAAACCTTCCTTGTCACTCAAATTGACGTAAAGAGTGCCGTTGCTGACGGAAAACGTTCCATTGTACAACTCCGCAGCAGCTCCGCCCAAAGTAAAGAAAGAACTTTCCGTCAACCCTGTTCCGGAAAGCAAGGCATAACTAATCCCCGTTTCCAGGGAAGACAGCCCCAGCCGTACTTCCGTAGCCTCACTGCCGCTGATGGAGTTGACGGTCAGGGCCGCCGTCTCCGAATCAAGAGAACTGAAGCTCAGGGTGCCGCCGTTTAACGTCAACCCGGCGGATAAAGTAGCCGTTCCTCCGGAAATTCCCGTGGAGCCCAGCGTGGAACCGGCATTCAGCACATACCCGTCCGCGGACGTAACGTTCACAGTAAGACCGCCTCCGATCAGCAAAGCCCCCTGCCCTATAACGCTGGAATCCTTCACCGTCAAACCGCCTTCTCTCAATTCCACTGTTCCGGTAAAGCCGGGGACGGCTGCCGTTTCTCCTTCGGCAGGAACCGGGGCCTGGGCTGTTCCGTTAAGAACCAGAACCCCGTCGCCAACCTTCACGAGCTTACCGTCTCCCTTCAGCCCGTTGGAGAAAGTCACAGTACGCCCCGTGGCATGGTCATTGGCATCCAGCGTGTCAAGGATAGTCCCATTCACCGTGCCCAGAAGTTCTATATAAGATGCCGTGAAATCCGGATTATAGCTTATACCCCAGTTGGACAAAGCCCCCAGAGTGCCTTCTCCCAGTTTGATAACGGCCGCTCCCGCCACATTGGTAATGCCCGAAGAACCTATGTTCACCCTGGCATCCCCGGACGTTGCGCCGCCCAACAGGAAACTGCCCCGGAATGAACCGCTTCCGGAAGCCCAAAAGTCCATTCCCTGCAAATTGGCCGTTCCGGACGCGGCATTGAAAATGCCAGTGCCATCCCAGGACAGATGCATCGAGGACTGCAATGCAGTCAAAGAACCGCCCCTCAAATTAAGTTCCCCTGAATAAGCCCAGTGAGCCAGCAGGAAACTGGCGCTTGTGCTATGGGTATTATTGCTGCCGGTGACAGTCAGAGAGGAACCCTGGTTCACATTAAGCACCCCATGCCCCAGCTCGGCAAGCCGGACCTGGCCTGCCGTAGTCACATTGCCGGAATCAAGATCAAGAGCACCATATAAGGAATTGTCATACCCACCGCCAGCCCCGACCCACAGTTTATTAACTTCCAATTCATTATCGGCCATATGAACCCTGCCGTAATAATGGGCTACCTTGAACGATTCCGCCTGGATATTTCCCGTAAACGTCACCGTGGAACCGGTCTGGGCGCCAGATACGATATTCCCGGCGTATGTGATATTCCCTGCTACGGTCGGATTGCTGGTTCCGTTAAAGGTCAGCGTATCTCCAGTCGAGACGCTCTCGCCGCCCACCAGGTTCCAGAGATACGTGTTGCTGTCGGAAACATTCTGCGCATAGACATTCAAGCTGCCCTCCGCGATTACCGTTTGCCCCGCTCCGATGGATGTCCCCGCATCGGAATCGAATACCATGGTAGAACCCGCCATCATATGCAGGTTGGCTCCGCCAAGCATCCATGATCCCGACTGGGAAGAAGCCCCCAGTCTCAAGGCTCCATAAACGTAAAGATTCTGAAGGGCCGAACCCTCCAGCAAATTGACGCTTCCCGCAGAAGAAGCCTCCGTTTTCATGTAAACCGTGAGGGAAGAATTTTCCCCTCCCGTCACCAGGCTTTCAAAACCGGAAAAACGGTGATCCCCGTCACCCAACGTCAGGGACGACCCGTTGCTTAAAACCGTTTCCTGGGCAAAAAGAGTGGCGCCTTCCCCGGGAAGGAGCGTATAATCCGTCTCAAATGTCATGGAGGAGACATTGATCCCTCCGGAGAAATTGACTGTTTTGGAGCCTTCTGCCGCTGTGAAGATAACGGCATCCCCATTCAGGAAGGAAGTATCCGTCTTGGTTCCGTCACCCTGCTTGTACCAGCCCGTTCCCGTATTGCTCCATGTCCCGTTGGAATTCCACACCAGAGTTTCTGCATCATACCCTTCCCCCTTGTACTGCACGGACATGCCGGAACCGTTGGAAACAAGCAGGAAATTACCCGCCCCCAGCTGGCCGGCGGAATCAACCCTCGTCAATGCCTCATAAGCATCATCCCCGGTTTGCTTCCAAATACGCAGGGAATCCAGGGATGCCCCCAAATCGGCCCCTGTAGACATGAAATAGCGTGTGATCAGGGCATCGTCAACCATCTCGCGATTGGTGACCGCAAGCCCTTCCATGGCGCTGGCAACCACTACCTCCACATTCCATGTTTTGGCGTTCTTGGTAATTGTGGTGGTGTTTGACAGGTTGATCATTCCGTCAAGCCCAATGTGCCAGTAATGATTATCGGCACCGGTACCATTGTCAAAATTGAGATTCCCTCCCGGAGTCGTCATGTTCAGAGTGCCGTCCACATAGATATTGGCATGCCCCTCTGGCTCCATATTTTTGAGCTGGGTACCGAAAGAAGTGGTAAGGGAGGAACCCTTCTCCACGTAAACATTGCCGCCCCATTGTCCAAGCCCCACAGACACACTTCCGTTCCCCGTAACGGAAATACCGCCTCCGTCCGAGGTATTGGGAGGCGTTCCCGTAACCGTCACATCCACGCCATTAAAAATCAAATGCGGACCCTTATTGTCCACGCGGGACGGCGCCGAGCCTCCCTCCCAGTTGCCTGCCGTCCCCACAGCATCGCCTTCCCCTGCCCCCGTCCATGTAAAATCAGGACCGCCAAAATCGGGGATCTGCCAGAAATCCGCCGAGGTTGCAGCATGGGAATAAGAGTAAATGCCGGAGAAGGAAACCAGGGAAGCGAGAAGGGCGGAACGCAAGGACGGAGGGAGATGAAGTCTCATATTGATCAAAGATATTGTGACCAGTAATACCCGGATTTATAATCCGTTGGCAAGTATATTTTCAAAAATGACTCGCATTAAATAAATAATGGAAAATAATAAACTCCACCTGTCCAGCATATCCGCCTACATATCCAGAGAAGCAAAACCATCACTCTTTCATTACAAGTAAAATACATAGATTAAGAAAAGAAGCAGGATTATAAATTCCCAGTCTGCCCATTCGCTTTCCTGATGAAAGAGGTACGGATAGAAACAAAAAGGCCGCTCCCTCCCGGGAACGGCCCTGACTTGAATTATTTTTTCCTTACTGCTGCTGGGCGCCGCTCTGCTTAAGCATCTCCTGAAGTTGTTCCGGAGAAATGCTCATGGGGCCTCCCTGGGGAGCAGGGGCTTCCGAAATGCCGTCCAGTTCCAGATCAAAGATGAGCGGGGAATTGGGTTCAATCGGAGCGCCGGGAGTGTTTTCCCCGTAAGCCAGCTCGGAAGGAATGTAGACAATCCATTTGGAGCCGACGGGCATCGTGGTCAGCGCTTCGGCAAAACCGGGGATGACCTGGAGAGGAAGTTCCACGGACTTGCCCTTGGTGTCGTCAAACACGGTGCCGTCCAGCAGCGTGCCCTTGTACTTCACCTTGAACATGGGGTTCTTGAACTTCTTTTCATCAAATTTTTCTTCGCCGCCCTTGTTCACAACCTTGTACTGGAGGCCGGACTTCGTTGTGGTGACGCCTTCTTTTTTGCCGTTTTCCTCCATGAATTTCTTGCTGGCCTCCAAATTGGCCTTGGCCTTGGCGGAAATGCGTTCGTCAATTTGCTTCTGGAACGCATCCAGGGCGGGTTTCAGCTGTTCCTGGTCCTTGGCGGGCTTGCGGACCATGCCATCCTTGATGCCCTGCAGGAAGGATTCCTGGTCCAGGTCGTCAAAGGTCAGGGTAGGAATGGAACCAAGTTGCTGACCGCTCTGGAAACCCAGAAAATAGCCCAGGTCCTTTTTCATCTGTTCGGGAGACACAGTAATTTCTTTCTCTTGTTTGGGTTGGTCGGCTGCCGGAGCTTCGGCGGCCTTTTCTTGCGCGCCTGCCACACCCGCCAGAAGAGCGGAAGCGGCAAACAGGGCGATGGAAGGTTTCATCTTCATGGTATTTTTATCCTTTCTTTGAAAAGAGGACTCCTTTTTAACGGATTCCGTTCATATCACAAGACAAGAGAATCGGTCATCCTGTCATCCTCTCCCGGCAGGAGGCCGGATTGCTTTCCGGTCAGAAGGAGAATCAGGTCATGCCAGCGTTTCCAGAACGCGGGCGATCATGGCGGGATAAAGGGTATGCTCCTGCTCCTGAATGCGGGCGTGAAGGCTTTCCGGCGTATCCCCCGGCAGCACGGGCACGCGAGCCTGGCCCAGGATGGGGCCGGTATCCATTCCGTCATCCACATAATGGACAGTGCAGCCGCTCTCCGCAGCTCCGGCGTTCACAGCCTGCTCCCAGGCATGAAGCCCCGGGAAGGCTGGAAGAAGGGAAGGGTGGATATTCAGGATGCGGGAAGGAAATTCCTTCAGCAGCGGAAGTTTCACCAGGCGCATGAATCCCGCCAGGCACACGCAGTCCACGCCGTATTGCTTCAGGCGCGCGGCAACGGATGCCTGGGATTCCTCCGGAAATCTGGTTTTAAATCCCCCGCAGTCAATAACCTCCGCCGGAATGCCCCAGGAACGGGCGCGTTCCAGAATATAGGCGTCCGGATTGTCAGACATCACCACGGCGATTTCCGCCCGGAGAGAACCGGACTGGATGGCATCATAAATGGACTGGCAATTGGAACCGGAACCGGAACCGAGTATTCCTAACTTGGGCAATCTGGACATCCGGGGGATAAAACCACAGTTTTTTGCCCGTGGCAAGTCTCCGGCTTGACAAAAAGGCTGCCGTATTTGCCTAATAAAGGCATGAGAGACCCCCGTTTTCAGGCCCTTGCAGCCCAGCTTGCAGGGTATTCCACAGCCCTGCGCCCCGGAGACAGGGTTCTGCTGGAACTGACGGATATTCCGGAGGAAATGGGAATAGCCCTCATCCGGGAGGCGAGGAATGCGGGAGCAATACCCTTTCTGCGCCTGAACCAGTCCCGCCTGAACCGGGAAATGCTCTCAGGAGCAACGGAAGAACAATACGGCATCATCGGCCGCCACCGCCTGGCGGAAATGGAGGACATGGACGCCTACATTGAAATACGCGGCGGGGGGAACGCCTTTGAACTGTCCTCCGTTCCACAGGAAAATATGGCCGCCGCCATGAAAGCCCTGAACCCCGTCTCCCAGCGGCGCATCCGCCATACGCGCTGGTGCGGGCTTCGCTGGCCGTCCGGGGGAATGGCCCAGCAGGCGGCCATGAGCACGGAAGAGTTTGAGGATTTCTATTTCCGCACCTGCCTGATGGATTACGCCGCCCTGCGTCCCGCCATGCGAAAGCTGGCCGCCATGATGGAAAAGGCTGAATATGTGAAAATTACCGGGCCGGGAACGGACATTTCCTTTTCCATCAAAGGGCTGCCTGCCATCCCGTGCGCAGGGGAATGCAATCTGCCCGACGGAGAAGTATTCACCGCCCCCGTCATCGACAGCGCCAACGGCCACATTTCCTTCAATACGCCCAGCCTGTTCCAGGGAATCCCCTTTGACAACATCCGCCTGACGCTGAAAAACGGACTGGTCGTGCATGCGGAAGCGGGAGATAAAACAGGGGAGCTCAACGCCATTCTTGACACAGACCCCGGCGCGCGGAGGCTGGGGGAATTCGCCTTCGGCGTCAATCCGGCCATCACACGCCCCATGCGCAACATCCTGTTTGACGAAAAAATTTCCGGCTCCTTCCACTTGACGCCGGGGCAGGCCTACCACGTGGCGGACAACGGCAACCAGTCCCGCATCCACTGGGACATGGTATGCATCCAGACGGAAGCGGCCGGGGGCGGAGATATTTACCTGGACGGGAAGCTGGTGCGCCGCAACGGATTATTCACCCTGCCGGAACTGGCCATTCTCAACCCCTCCCTATCATGACCACCCACCCTTTCTCCAAAAAGCGTTCCCAGCTCCGCAAGCTCCTGTATGCGGCCGCGGCTGTCATTCTGCTGGGGTCCCTGCTGGCCTCCTACATGCACTGGGAAGCCAATCATCTGGAATTTAATGAAAACACGGCCCCTGCCGGATGTGTACCCGGCCTTTCCGGCCTTCGTATCCTGGTATTGTCGGATATCCACACCAATCTGCCCCTGCTGGAAAAAGCGGCAACAATAGCGGAACAGGCCAGACCGGACATGATCGTATTTCTGGGAGATCTGTACACGGATTTTCTGCGGGTCACTCATGCAGGCGACTACATCACCCAGATGAAACGCCTCTCCTCCGTCGCCCCGGCCTACGCATGTCTGGGCAACCATGACATGGCCCTTGCGGACAATGTGGAACGCGTCCTGAAGGAAGGGGGCTTCACACTGCTCAGGAATTCCGCCGCCTTCGTCTCCATCCCCAGGCTTGGAAACGTGGAATTCAAACTGGTGGGGCTGGGAGACCTGCGGGAGGGTGACTTTTTCCCGGACCGGTGCATGAGCCCGCGCGAATTGGAGGAAAACTCGCCCATGCCAACCATCGTCCTGAGCCACAACCCCAAAGGAAGGGAATTGCTGGGAAATTACCGCTGGGATCTGATGCTCTCCGGCCATACGCATGGAGGCCAAATCAAACTGCCTTTCTTTTCCACCCCGCTATTGGCGTCGGAAGGGGAAACCATGCACTCCGGGTTTCATCCTTATGAGGACAAGCAGGTATTCGTCACCCGCGGCATAGGCTATATAGGGCCGGGCCGCTTCAACTGCCCGCCGGAAATCAACCTCATTACCATTCCCTAACTTCCCGACCTGACCGCCATGGTTCTCTCTCTGCTGGCCTCCGGAGGCCCTAATGACGCGCCTCCATTCTTCATTCTGCTTACTGTCGTCTTCATGGGAATCATCGCGATTGCCCTCATTCTGGCCCACTTCCGGCAGTCCCTGCTGGCGGGCTACTTCATCTGCGGGGTAATTCTGGCCAACTGCGGCATTCTGGACCACATCCCCAATTCCGACGTCAGCATCCAGGCTCTTTCCGAGGTAGGAATTATCCTGCTCATGTTCACGCTGGGGCTTGAATTTTCCGTTGATGAACTCAAGCACCTGCGGAAAACCGCTCTGGTCGGTGGAGGTATTCAGATGTTCATCTGCACTGCGGCTTTCGGCCTGGGGCTTCATTACGCCACAGGCATGGACATGAGCCACTCCCTGACGGTCGGGGCCATTATGGGACTATCCTCCACGGCGGTGGCGCTGAAATCCTTCCAGGAATTCGGCCTGAGCGGAACCTCCGGGGCAAAAATGGCGGTAGGAATTGCCCTGTTCCAGGACATCGCCGCCATCATGCTGGTGGCAATCATGCCGCAGATCTTCACCGCCGCGCCCGACTCATGGGAAACAGCGCTCAACATCGGCATGGCCGTGCTGCGGGGGCTTGTCTTTCTGGGAGCCGCCTGGCTGATCGGCCGCTACCTGCTTCCGCGCATCATGCTGGCCGTCGCCCGGACCAAAAGCCGGGAACTCTTCACCCTGATGGTGTTCGCCATCTGTTCGGGAATTGCCATGCTCGCCAGTCTGCTGGGCCTGAGCATCGCCCTGGGCGCTTTCACCGCCGGCCTCTTCGTCAGCAGCTCTTATTACAGCCACCGGGTTCTTAGCGAAGTGCTCCCCTTCAAGGACCTTTTCCTGACCATCTTCTTCGTTTCCGCCGGGCTGTTGATTGACATTGATGGACTGTGGGAACACATCGGCCAGGTGGCAACCTTCGCCTCCTTTGTCCTCGCGATCAAATTCGTAGCCTGCCTTACAGCCGCAAGCTTCCTGAAAATTCCCGGGCGCATGGGCATCATGGCCTCCACCGCACTCACCAATGTGGGGGAATTTTCCCTGGTGCTCATCCCTTTCATGCAGGAAATATCCCCCATCCCGGCGCTGGTGACCACCAACGTTTACGCCATTGCCGCCGTCTCCATGGGCATGACTCCGCTGCTGATGAAGGCGGCACGGAAACTTACCCCGCTGCTGGTGCGCATTCCCGGGTTGAAAACAAAACGGGAACGCCTCAACGTGGAAACCCTGATCACACGCATGGAAGGCATCAGGGACCATGCCATCATTTGCGGCTATGGCCCCGTAGGCAGGAGGCTTCATGAAAGCCTGTCCCAGTACGGCATCCCCTGCATCATTATCGACCTGAATGCGGACACCGTCAAATCCCTGCTCAACGGCGGCCATCTGGCCTTTCTGGGAGACATCCAGCACCAAATCACCATGGACCTGGCGGGCGTCCGTACCGCGCGGCTGATTGCCTTCACATTCCCGGACCCTGCCCCGGCCCTGTCCACCTACATGCAGCTCAAGGGAGCCAATGCGGACATCACGGTGATTGCCCGCGCCAAATTCCGTTCGGAAGTGGCTTCCCTGCATCACGCGGGCATCACCAACGTCATCCATGATGAAATGGAAACGGGCGCCGCCGCCGTGCGCCTGGCGAAACAGAGTTTTGATATCATTGAACCGTCGGATGCGCCATCTCTGTCCCATTAAGCAACGATGAATCTGCCGGACGCCCACACCCATTCCTCTACAGCCGCTTCCGGCACGGCGCCGCAGTTCATCTGCGGCACCTCCCCGGTGGACTGGAAACAGGTGGCCCTTCTGGCGGAACGGGATGAACACGTTACGCCCTTTTTCGGCATTCATCCCTGGTTCCTGAACCCGGCTGAATGGAAAGAGGAAATGCCCAGGCTGGAATCCCTTCTGCAAAAAATCCCCCATGCGGGCGTTGGGGAAACGGGGCTGGACAAATGCCGGCGCGGCATCCCGGGGCTGCCTCTCCAGAAGGAAGCGCTGGAACGGCATCTGGAACTGGCCGCGCGTCTGGACCGCCCCGCTTCCCTGCACTGCTGCCGCGCATGGGGCACGCTGGCGGAAATGCTGACAAAATATCCCCGTTTGAACATTGTCCTGCACGGCTGGACGGGGGCACTGCATCCCGGCACGGAACTTCCTTCGGGAAACTGGCTTCTTTCCGTAGGGCTGCGGGAAATGGAACGTCCGGGACTCCTTGCCTCCATACCGCTCCATCGGCTGGCGCTGGAATCGGACGGGCATCCGGAAACCCTTCCGGAACTTTACCGCCGCGCGGCGCAGGAACTGGGCATGACCGTCAACAACCTGGTTGACCTGGTCCAAAGCAATATGGAAAACCTGATCCGCCCTTGACGCCTCCATTCAACGGGCGGACATGGTTTCGCGGCGCCTCTTCATTCACTGGGTTTCTATTTCCATTGATTCTTCGTTCAATCATTTTCCCAGAAAATAAAAATATTTCCGTTGACAGTTCATCATCTTTTTGCCATATGATGGATTATATTAGGTATGGATACAATTCCGCCCATCTCCCATGAATAATATCTTCCGAATTCTCCTTTTAGGAGCGCTCCCCCTGGCAGCCTTTCCCGTTATCCAGGCGTCAGCGCAGGAACCGGATATCCAGACACTACTTTCAGCCGAACGTTCCTCGTTCATCTCCGGAAAAGCCCGGGATATTCTGTGCAGGAAACTGGGAACCGCAAACCTTGACACGGATAAAATCCGGGCCATGGCACACGCCCCGCAAGTCGCCCTGTTATGCCACCTGTACCAATTTTTCAGCACCGCGGAAAACGGAGAACCGTTCACGCAGCATGAACTCAAGGACGGGGCATTCAGGAAATGGCTCTCCACCCACCCGGAAGTCTTCAGAATGCTTGCCCTATCCGGGGCAGCCGGCAAACAAACCCTATCCATATTTTACCGCATCTGGAACGCGAACAATAAAACGCTCCGCCCCGTTGAAACCAGCATGGCTCTGGGGGCAGGGCTTGCCTCAAATGTCATCCCTCCTGAAGAATGCCTGTCCAAATTCAATTTTTACCGGGAATCCTACTTCCAATCCGCATGTCATCCCCAGGCGGACACGATGCAGCCGTGGGAATGGGCCATCGTTTTCCGTGGCAGAGAGAGCCTGGAAGACCTGTCCTGGGCCCAGCAGTTCATAGAGAAAAAACAGATCCCTCCCGAACAGGCTGGAAATAAATTCATGGGTTTCATCCCCTATCGCAGGAAAAACCTTCAGGGAGTCAGCGTTCATGCCGGAGCCGCTTTTTACGACTACAAACCGGTCACATTAAAGCTTTATACGGAATACGGAGGCGTGTGCGGCGCCGTCTCCAAAGGAGCGGCAGGCTTTCTGAGAGCCAAAGGCGTCCCCGCGTGGGCCATCGGGCAGCCGGGACACTGCGCCTTTATCTGGAAACATCCCGGCGGACACTGGAAAATCGGCAACAACATCAGCGGATGGAACTGGTCAACGGGAAAAAGCCAGATACCCTGGAACGGCCCCGTCCAGCTCATCCCGGCTTACAATTCCTTCATTCATCACAGTCTGGCGGAAGAATCCTTCCTGATGACGGTTTTATCTGACTGCTCTCCGCGTCCCGTCCAACGGGAATTGCTGCTGAAAGAAGCCTGCAAGATGAACCCATTTAATTATCCGGCATGGCGTCGTTACCTGAGCATGAAGGCCAAAGGAATCAATGACCGGCAAAAACTCACCCTGCTTAAAGAACTGGCGCAGGCCATGCCCCATGAACACAACCTCCTCCATCATGCAGCGGTAAACATACTCAAAATCCGGGAAAGCAAGGTCAATCCCTATGAACTGTACGCCTGTTTCCTGGACTCTGACTGTTCTCCCGCGGCAGAGGAACTCTTCACGAGGCTGTGCTGGAACAAACTCGTAGCGGATTGCCCTGAAATCGGCAAGATAATCAAATACAGGGAGGGATTCATCGGGAAGCATCTTTCCGTCTGGGCCAGGAAAGGGAACAATGCCTCATGGACGCCTAAAATGAAAAGATACTCCGCCGGCATGATGGAAGGCGCCATCACGGCATTGGAAAAAAGAGAACAGACCCGCACATACTATGTGGCAACCTACCGCCGTCTGCTGGAAATATGGAATGACAAAAAATTAAAGCATCAAGGGGAAATATTGATCAACAAAATCAGCGGCAATAAAGTCTCGCCCCTGCGGCAGAACCGGTAACCAGCACAGAGAATTTTAACATGAACGCGAACGCCATCATCCGGGCATCCGCCCCGTTTTTCCAAAAATACGTCTTATCCCCGGAAATGCCGGCAAAACGCCATCTCGCCATGATGCTGCTGGGCCTCTGCTTCACAGCGCCTTTACTGGCAAATGAGGTATTGCGCATCGAATCGCAGGCGGCAAAGTACTCTGCCCAAATTTATATTCAAGAAGAAGAAAAAGGCTCTGTACCTGAAAAAGAGAAAGAGAACGATCAAAAAAGAAAGAAATTGGGCATAGGTGAAACAGTAATATTGACCCTGGTTTCAGATAAGCCCCAGCTTATTGGAGACCCATCACAAATCGAATGGACAATCGAAGAAGGAGAAAATCTGGCATTTTTCGAAGACAGAGATAAATCTGAAACAACGACATTGATTATTAGAAAAGATATCTCCGCTGGTGGTCCAATTACTATTAAAGCAACAACAGAAGAAGGAAGAGAAGCAAAAATCGAATTATCGGCCGTTATTCCCGAAAGAATAAGCGCAAAGCACCGTCGTAAATCCGATGACAGGAATAATCCGGATTTTAATAAAAGAGGGATGATTATAGAAGGAATGCCGGAAGACGGGGAACAAAATATGGCGGGAGCCTCTGCTTACCTGGAACTGACCTTTCTCCCTACGGATGTAAGTTTTCAAAACATTCAAATCATAGAGAGGGACGGAGGATGTCTCCCAGCCCCTGCTGAAGACAATCTGGTAACAGTTCATACACCCAATCCCGAACCTGCAGAACTCGACAGAAAAAACAGAATGTTTGACCGGATTGGAACGCAAAGATCCGTAGCCGTGTTAAAACGATATGTTAAATGGCCGCAAAAGTGGACCTGGAAATGTAATTGGAACATGTTTGTCGAAGGAAAGGATGTCGCGACTATTCAAACAGAAAATCAATTTTTTTCTTATGACTGGGTTCTTTTTCTGGAAGAAGCTATAACGACGATTTCCAAATTTGGATGCTCCGTCAGCAGGTCAACAGAAGAAAACAACAAGCATTCTTTTAAACCAGAATAAACAACCATGAAACATATTCTTTATATAATTCCCATCATTCTCTTTGGATGTAATTTTTCCTCCGCGGAGGAACATTCATTCGATCATGAACTCATGCCGCCCGATTCTATCCATATCCGGAGAAGTACAGAAGGGCATGCTCCGCTCCTGAAAAGCCTGCTGGAACAAAATGATCTGAAAGCATTTTATCAGCACGCTAAAACGGTTCTGACCGCAATCAACAAACTGCAGCATGACGGCGTGATGACACGGGAAGAAGCCTGCGACATGATTTGGAGCCTTTATCTGATAGGCGGGGCCCCCATGTATGAAGCTCCGGATTACACCAGTGATCAACCGTGGCCTTATAAAAACGAGAAAAATAATGATATTTACAGCAAAGCAAGGATCAGCACAGCGATTTCCCTTATGGATATAAATCAACTATCAACAACATTAAAGATCAGTAAAAGAAAATTGATACATTTTAATATATCCCTTCTTTCAAGCATTATTAAAAAAATAAAAAAAATGCATATCAAGGATTTCCACAAGAATGAGGAATCACTATATCATGAAATCTTTTCTCCCATAAAACATCAATCTGAAATGGACGCTTCAGCCAAGGATATTGGAAATGACATCAAAGATTACGAATGGACTCACAAATGGAATAACCTGGTTACATTTTCATCAAGGAATCAGATGCTTGACACTTATGTTATCAGAATTATGGAGAAAAGATTCATCTCCATGCTGGTAAAGTACTTCCCCGACCAGGCCGGGGAAGTCGTCAAATACATCAGGAAGGCGGGATACGGAGACGGCGAGGTTCTCGACCTCATCGACCGAACGGCAGGATACAACTCCAAAACCGCCTACCTCTACCAGGGGAAAAGCGGAGAGGAACACAGGAAAAAGCTTCAGCGGAAACAGAGCGGAGAGTGACGCCGAACGTTCATTCATTGCGCCATCTGCTTCCTCCCAACCAAGAAAAACAACCCGGACAAGACGGTGAACCACGTTCTCCATATAATCATCTTCATCTGCCTCGGATGGAGCCTTTCCTCCGCGGAGGGACATTCATTCGATCATGAACTCATGCCGCCCGATTCCATCCATATCCGGAGAAGTACAGAAGGGCATGCTCCGCTCCTGAAAAGCCTGCTGGAACAAAATGATCTGAAAGCATTTTATCACCACGCCAAAACGGCTCTGTCAGAACTGAACGCCATGCGGCGCCATGGAACGATGACGCGGGAAGAGGCCTGCGACATGCTCTGGAGCCTTTATCTGATCAGCGGAGCCCCCATGTATGAAGCTCCGGATTACGACAACGTTCAGCCATGGCCTTATAAAGATGAGCGGGACAACGACATTGCCGCCAAATCAGGAGTCATTTCCGCGCTCTCCATCGTGGATACGAAACAGATGTCGCGCAACCTGGGCAGCCACGAACAACGGCTGAAACATTTCCATGCCGCTTACGCCGCCGCCATTATTAAAAGGCTGAAATCTCTGCACCTCCCTGATTTCGGAAAAAAAGAGACAGCGCTGAAAGATGAAATAATACGTTTCCATCCTGCCAATCCGGACGGGAATGTCATCGGCTCTGACGTTAAAGATTACGAATGGACTCACCGATGGAACAATCTGGTCACATTTTCGTCAAGAAACAACATGTATCATAGCTATGTTTCTAAAATCATGGAGAAAAGATTCATCCCCATGCTGGTGAAGTACTTCCCCGACCAGGCCGGAGAAGTCGTCAAATACATCAGGAAGGCGGGATACGGAGACGGCGAGGTTCTCGACCTCATCGACCGAACGGCAGGATACAACTCCAAAACCGCCTACCTCTACCAGGGGAAAAGCGGGGAAGAACACAGGAAAAAATTTCATCAAAAAATACGGAACTCCTGTCCGGACGTGAGCCGGAATGCCAATAAATAAAGGATAAAACGCCGGTCACACTCAACAACATGCCTCAACAGCGTTCACCGGAAAACTCCGGGTTCCTGTAAGCAGTCCACGGTTTTTCCTTGGCAGGTTTCCGCCTCCGGCTATCATGAGGGCATGGGTCTTTTTCAGGATCAAACCAGCTCTTTGTCGGAAATCAAGCGGCTTGCCGCCCTCGTCACGGATCCCTCCCGCAGGGAGGAAATCGGTTCGGATCAATGGCCTCTGGCCATGATTGCCTACGGGCTGGTCACCTGCAATGAAACGGGAAGAGAAGAAGAAGGCGTCACCATTTACAATATGTTCCAATCCCGCTGCGCTCCGGACGCCCGCCGCAAATGCGCTCTGCAACTGGCAGCTTTTATCCGGCAGCGCAAAGGAGACGGATGGAGGTCCCTGCTGCCTTTTGCCATGGCGGATGAGGCGCCGGATATTCGCAGGCAATCCGCTTTCCTTATTTATACGCTGGCCGCGCCCCAGCCGGAGGAGCGGTTTCCCGGAATTGCCGGATTGGCGAATGTCATCTGCGCCTCTCCCTGTCCCGGACAGGCGTCCATGGCTCCGGCGCTGGACGCCCTGATGAGCCTGGGAGACATGCGGTTTGCCCCTTATTTGTCTTTCATTTCCAAAAATCTCCCTCCCGGGCGCCTCGCGGACCTGCTGGCCGAAACGGAGGCCATTCCCACGGACCTGGGCTGCGGATGGCTGCTGGATATTCTGGATGAACATCCGAAGCTTACCTCCACCATTGCGGCGGTACTGGCCGGGATGCCCTCCAGAGCCGGAGAAGTGCTGGACGTGGTCGTTCCCGTCCCCTCCTGGCAATTCACCAATTCCGCCGTCCAGCCGCTCCATTCCTGGAGTATTCCCGAATACAGGCTGCGCATGGAAGAGCGGCTCTCCAGATATCTTGCCCCGGAAGAGAGGGAAGCCGTGGACCGGGCATGGAGCTGAGTCTTCCGGTGTATCCCAACCCGCTGCATTTTTCAAAAAGCCGTCTCCCAAAAATGCGGAACGGCTCTTCTGATTCAGAAAATACAGACTCAGGGGCGTTCCACAAACAGGCAAAACCGCAACATGAGCCTGATGTCCTACAGGCTCATATCGGCCTCCCCAAGGATAATTTGCTTCAAGAGGAGAAAATCCCCCATGGCGCGGGTTTTCCCCGGCCATTTATTCACCTCGCCACTACGTGGCGATGGTGGAAATCCACAAAGCTCCGGTATGTCTCCTCATCCAGCAAATCTCCATGCGTCATCAGCAGGAGCGGGAAAGGTTCACCCTCATCCGTATAAGGAGGATGGATATAATCAAACTGCGGATTGGGGACAAAGCCATACCTCTGATAAAACCCCAGCCGCCGACGTGAGATCCCGTCCTCCGGAGGATCAATTTCCAAAATAACCTTGTGCGGAAACGCATCCCTCAATTCTTCCAGAATCCTTTGCCCGGCGCCCTGGCCGCGCAGGGAGGCATCCACGGCAAAATACTCCAGATACACGAATTTTTCCCGACGCCACGTCACCAGCATCGCAACCACCCGGCCTTCCCCATTTAAAAATACTTCATAACAAAAACCGGGGTCTTGAAACGCCAACGGGAAATCCTGTATCCGCCGCTGTTCATGCACCGGAAAGCTTGTCCGGTAAATATCCAGAGAATCCAGAAACAGCGGATCATCCACCCCCGCCACACGGCGCTTGGTCAGCGACTCAGACTTCATGGACCATATCCAACCACACCCGTCTCCTTTCGGCAAGTCCTCCGGAAAGTCTTCCCCAGTCATACAACCAGTTGTTCAGGCTTCAATTGATGCAGTGCTTCCCAATCAAGGAGAAGGAAGAAAAATACCTTCGCGCGGCGATACGGAGACAAGGAAATCCCCGTCTGCCTGCCGGGACTGACGGCAGCCCCGGCACCCGTACAAGGGATGCCGAAACAAAGGCATTCCATGTTCTCTTTTATCTCTATGAATTTACTTTTACCTGATGTATAGAAAAAGCCTGCTCACGTCATGAATTCCATTTGAAATTTTATTCCGGAAACATGGGAACCCGTCTAAAACCATGATGCCGCCCGCCAAGATATTCCTGCTGCTGATTTTTTCCTGGGCAGTTTTCCCCCGCCCTCTCCAGGCCCGGGAAGAGCCGCCCGCATCCCCCTTCTGGCCGCGCTGTGTTCCTGCACGCCCCGGCAGCCGTATTCTCTTTCTGGGAAACAGCTATACGTTTTTCAACCGCATGCCCGCCATGGTTAAAGCCATGGCAGACACCAAAGGATTGCGGCCGGACGTGCACATGCACGCGGCTCCAGCAGCATCCCTCCAGTCCCATTGGAATGACAGGCGTGCCCGCAGCAACATGGAGGGAACGGCATGGGACTTCGTTATTCTCCAGGACCAAAGCGCCACACCTATCCGGGCTCCGGAACGAACCATGGAGTTCGGAGAAAAATGGTGCTCTCTGATACGAGCCGCCAAAGGAACGCCCATCCTGATGCTGACGTGGGGGAAAAGAGGAGCTTCCGGAACTCCGGACCCGCAGGAGCAAAAGGCTCTTCTTGAAACGTATTTGAAACTTGCCCGGAGGGAAAAAGCAGCGCTCGCCCCCGTGGGCATTGCCTGGGAGAATTGCCTCAAACGCCATCCTGACATCCAGCTGTACCAGACTGACGGCCGGCACCCGACGGAGGAAGGGAGCTACCTGACGGCATGCGTAATCTACTTCACGTTATTCGGAAAGTCTCCGCTGGGCCTGCCGGGCCGCTTGTCCTTGAAAGGGACGCGGCTGAGCAATCTTCCCGCAGACAGGGCCAGAATATTGCAGACCGTCGCCAGGGATACATGCAGGCAGCTCTTTTCCGCCACTGCCGGAACCCGTCCCGCAACCGCCGGATTGCAGGCCGCTGCATTGTCTCCGCATAGCGCAAAATCTACTCGCAAAACGGGCACGGGCCCTTTACCATGGCAACGGACATATATACTATTATGAGCGAACAAGTCATTATCATCGGTGCCGGCTGCGCTGGTTACACGGCGGCCATTTACACCGCCCGCGCCAATCTCTCTCCGCTTCTGATCACGGGTTCCCAAATCGGCGGACAACTGACCACCACGACGGAAGTGGAAAACTTCCCCGGCTTTCCGGACGGCGTGATGGGGCCGGACCTGATGTTCCTGATGCAGCAGCAGGCGGAAAAGTTCGGCACCCGGTTTGCATATGAGGACGTCAAGAGCGTCGTCAGGGATGAAGCCACTGGACTGTTCACCGTGAAGACCAGCGGCCAGAATTACGAAACCCGGAGTATCATTGTGGCTACGGGAGCATCCGCCCGCTATCTGGGAATACCGGGAGAGGAAGGGCTGGTTGGCCACGGACTCACCGCCTGCGCCACCTGTGACGGAGCTTTTTACCGGGACGTGCCTGTGTGCGTGGTAGGCGGAGGAGACAGCGCCTGTGAAGAAGCCATGTTCCTGACGCGCTTCGCTTCCCGGGTGTACCTGATCCACCGCCGCGACACGCTCCGCGCTTCCAAAATCATGGCGGAACGAACGCTGTCCAATGAAAAGATTTTCCCCATGTGGAATTCCACCATCGTAAGCTATAAGACGGACGACAAGGGAGAACTGGAAGCCGTCATGCTGAAGGACATAGTAGAAGGGGATGAAACGGAACTTCCCGTCAAATGCGTCTTTATGGCGATCGGGCACACGCCGAACACTTCTTTCCTGGGGGATCTGGTGGACCGGGACGATGCCGGCTACATTATCCGGGAAACAGGGATGATGGCGACCAGGACGCCGGGATTGTTCGCCGCCGGAGATGTGGCGGATCCTCACTACCGCCAGGCCATTTCTTCCGCCGGAATGGGCTGCAGCGCCGCGATTGAAGCGGAACGCTACCTGCTGGGGCTGTAAACCCATCTTTCGGAACGGGCCGGAATTCCCAGCGGGATTTCCGGCCCTTCCCCGCTACAGGAAAACGGACATGCACCATTACAGCATTTTTGAGCTTTTCAGCATCGGCATAGGTCCTTCATCATCCCATACCGTAGGGCCCATGCGGGCGGCGCACCGCTTTCTTGAACAGATACGCCACTCCCCGCGCTTGGCGGAAATCTCAGGCATCCGCTGCGAATGCTACGGCTCCCTGGCCGCCACCGGACATGGGCACGGCACAGACACAGCCATCATGCTGGGGCTTCTGGGGGAAGAACCCCATACGGTGGAGCCGCGCAGCATTCCCGGAAAAATCGCCCGCCTGCACCAGCAGGAAACGTTGTCCGTCACGGAAGAAAAAAACGTCCGCTTCTCTCCTTCCCGCGACCTGGATCTTTCCCACTACCAGCCCCTGCGCCTGCATCCGAACGGGATGCAGTTCACTGCCGTCAACCAGGACGGAGACCCGGTGGAAGACGCGGTATTTTATTCCACGGGGGGCGGGTTCGTCTCTTCCGAACAGGAACTTCTGCATCCGGAAGAAAGGGAGCGGAAAACCTTTCCTTTTCCTTATGAATCCGCGGAGGAACTGCTGCACATGGCTGATGAGCGCGGATGCCCTCTTTCCTCCATTGTCATGGCGAACGAATGCGCCATGCTCCCGGAACGGGAAGTCCGTGAAAAACTGGACCTAATCTGGGCGACGATGAAGCAGTCCATCTCCAACGGCATGAGCGCGCGCGGCAACCTGCCGGGCGTTCTGCAGGTTCCGCGCCGGGCCAAAACTTTGCGCAAGAATCTTCTGGTGCACGGAGAATCGGCCTTGAAAGACCCTCTCTCCATTATGGACTGGATCAATCTGTACGCCATTGCCGTAAGTGAGGAAAACGCGGCCGGCGGCCGCATCGTCACCGCTCCGACCAATGGAGCGGCGGGAATCGTTCCGGCCGTTCTTAACTACGCCACCAAATTCTGCGTTTCCCCGTATCCGGATGCCGTGCATCGCTTCCTGCTCACCGCCGGGGGAATCGCCATCCTGTACAAGAAAAACGCCTCCATTTCCGGCGCGGACGTAGGCTGCCAGGGAGAAGTGGGAGTAGCCTGCTCCATGGCCGCCGCCGCTCTTGCGGAGTACCTGGGGGGAACACCCCACCAGGTGGAAAACGCCGCGGAAATAGGCATGGAGCACAATCTGGGCCTCACCTGTGATCCTATTGCGGGCCTCGTCCAGATACCCTGCATTGAGCGCAACGCCATCGCCGCCATCAAGGCCATCAACGCCGCCCGCATGGCCCTGGGCGGCACGGGCGCTCATTTTGTCCCGCTGGACAAGGTCATCCGCACCATGCTGGACACCGGAAGGGACATGCAATCCAAATACAAGGAGACCGCCCAGGGCGGCTTGGCCGTCAACGTGGTGAATTGCTGAGGGGACATGAACCCCCTCCCTTGTCTTTTCACGCGCGTCTGTTCCCGCAAAAAACGCTCCGCCGGATTGACAGATACGGGGAGCAAAGGTAGGGTGCGGGCATGCTTTCACGCCTTTTTCTTGCTCTGGCCCTGTTGCTGGGCGGCACGGGACTGTCCCGGGCCGTTCACGTCGTCATGTGCGGCGGCCCCGCACTCAGGCAATGGGAAGGGCTGAGAATACAGCCTGACAGGCATGACAACTGGTGGGCCAACTTTGTAAGGGCCTCCACCATCCGCATCGCCCAGATCCAGCAGCAAGATCCTGCCGCCAGAATCACCTGGATTGTTTACCGCCCCGGTTACGCAACCCGGGGGAAGGAAGACGGCAAACCTTACACCCGCTGGATTGCGGACCTAGCTTCCAAGTATAAAATCAGGCTCGTCTGGGTAAACAGCGCCGACCAGGCCATCCGGGCGCTGAATTCCTCCCCGCGCTTCCACGGCGACAAGGTGGAATCCTTTTACTACTTCGGCCATTCCAACTGCTATGCGTGGATGCTGGACTACGGCAACAATATCATGGCCGTTTCCACGGAATGGATCCATGAGACGGACCTGAACAGGATACGGCGGGATATTTTCACGCCGCAGTCCGACTGCTGGAGCTTCGGCTGCTATACGGGAGCCAGCATGTCCCGCTGGTGGAAACGCATCGTAGGCGTCCCCCTCTGGGGCAACACGGAATCCACCCGCTATGGCCCCGTCTCTGACGGCAGGCTGCCGGAAGGCGCGGGAAAATGGGTTAAATAGCAGGCTTGCACCGCTCTTTCCTTTAAAGACAGGCTCCCTAAAATCGGGAGCCTGTTTTGTTGCCTTTCATGGAAAGTGAGGATATGCCGGATTGAAAATCCGCTTTATTCATCATGAGCGGGTTCAAGACAGCCCGGCAAATTACAGCAATAAAAAGGGACCTGCATACTTGACTAACCATTCGGGTCCGTCATGTGCTTGTAAGTTTCAACCAGGAATGCGGACATAGCTCCAGCTGTACCCACTGTAAGTTTTGCATGTCGTGGTGCAGCATTCATAGGATTTCTGCCCTGACCATGTGCATCGCTAATTTTATTCCTAGTCTCGGCTATTCCTTGAACAATCGAAGAACAACCACTCAATATTTTTCTTAAACTATCATTAGGATGCTGAGTTGGATGAAGATTCAACTTTGTACTAATCTTTTTGAATAGAGAAGGTATATCTTCTGTTGGATTATATTCTATATTCATATCATCCAACAACAATTTACATGTAGATTCTAGGAGGCTTTTTGCTGCTGTAACCGCACTATTTGCATCTTTCTCAGTACGGTTCATCGCAATAGTAAACAGCTTTTGAACTTCTTCACTATTAAGATGTTTGAGCGTCTCTTCAGTAGGCCTTTGAGTAGGATTTGTTTTTCCCAATTCCAGTTCTGTTAAGAGTTCATGAAATTCTTCTCTTATATGTTCTCTTCTTTCATGATAACTACCATATAGAGGTTTTATATACGTCCAGAATTCGCTAATGCTCCTATACATAACAACAATTTCTGGCAATTTACCTTCTAGTTCAGGTAGAGATACAAGTTCTGCTCTAAGTGTGGAATACTCATAATTATCAGGATGTCCTCCTTCGCTTCTTTGGGTTAACAGCAATTTAATCCTTTCTACTTTTTGCAGTGTTGTTAATTGGATTTTGGGATCACTCAGCATGTAAATAGTTTCCTCCATATGCCCTAGTTGTCAAGTTGCAGTTACTATTATTAGCTACATCTAACTCTTCACCTAAGATTTATAAGGACAATTTTCTACTCGCCCTATATGGGTGAAAAAATTACATACCAACTCAATCATCAAAATAATTCTCAATACGCTGAAAATAAACGCATACGAACTAATCAAAACACGACAAAATTTCCATATCAACCAAGCAATGATATGGGACAAACTAAGCTCAAATACACTTCTCTCTATGAGTTCATTACTACGTTCCCTAATGAGGAATCTGCCCGGAAGTATTTTGAGCTTAAGAGGTGGAATGGTAATGTCCGTTGTCCTCATTGCGGTAGACATAACATCATCGAATGTAAGGATCAAAAACCGATGCCCTATCGCTGTAGGGATTGCAGGAAATTTTTCAGTGTAAGGTTTGGCACCATTTTAGAGGAATCAAAATTACCTCTTCATAAATGGTTGTTTTGCATGTATTTGCTCTATACTTCCAGGAAAGGTATCTCTTCTATACAAGTTGCAAAGACTTTAGGAGTAACACAGAAGACTGCTTGGTTCCTCTGTCACAGAATAAGGGAAGTTTGGATGAAGGATAAAAAGGATAAACTGGATGGTATTGTGGAAGTAGATGAAACCTTCATCGGAGGTAAGGAATCCAACAAACATTTTTCCAAGAAGCTGAACAAGGGAAGAGGTTCTGTAGGTAAATTGATCGTAATTGGAGCCAAACAGAGGAATGGTAATGTTATTGTGAAACACATTGACGATACATCCGCTTACAATTTACAAGGTTTCATTGAAAAGTATGTTGAGAAAAAATCCAATGTGTTTACTGATGAGTTCAAGTCCTATAAGGGATTGACTGGTTTTGTCCATGAGTTCGTCAATCACTCAGGGAAACAGTATGTGAATGGTAATGTACATACCAATTCCATTGAGAGTTTCTGGTCTCTACTGAAGAGAGGTTATTATGGCGTTTACCATTATATGTCTCCTAAGCATTTGAAGAGGTATATCCATGAGTTTTCCTACAGGCATAATACCTCTAAGGTTAAGACAATGGATTTTATAGGAGATACAATTACCAAAATGTTGGTAAGAGAATGATGTATTGTGATTTAGTAGATTAAAATGTAAGACACACCATCCGGTTGACAGGGTATTGGCAAACCAATACCCTGTCAACCGGATGGATTGTAGGCATCTACATTAGTAAATAAAAGAACTATGTGTGTAATATCATTTGAAACAATGGAAGAACAACTTAGGGATTATAAGAATATTTCCTATGAATTTCGCTATGAGAATGAAAAGGAAGTTGTTTTGACAAACGAAGAAGACATGTCTATTGTCTCCGATTGGATGAAAGCACTATTTTATAAAATACTCACAGAAAAAGTATTGAAACGCAAAATTTTTAATAGAGAATCTATTCCTTATTTTCCAAAAGTTATCTTTTATCTATCTCAAGAAAAAGAATTATTAGGATTTTCTATAGCTGAGCAGTAGATGAACTCCCTATGTAATGATATAAAGCAACTTTATTCTTCTATTAGAGGAATATTAGGGCATTACATTATATATTCTCTTTTATTAGTAGCGTGTACTGCTATTGCATTTGTTTCTAATATTCTATCAAGATTTAATGATAAAAATCCATTAACAACGCGTGAGAAATTATTTTATTTGGGAGCTATCCTATTAATAGTTGTCTGGGGAGTATCTTCTTATCTTAGAGAGAGGAACTTAGATGAAAAGAAAAAAATTAGATTTTCTGATTTATTCAAAAATAGAATAAATTCTTTAGAAGAAAATTTTAAGCAAGAGCTTAATCTTTTATCAAAAAATCATGCTACTGCTCTTTTGAAAATAGAAAATGCTCATCGAGATTATATTGCTAATCTTTGTAAAGATGAGCGTTCAATAAACAACTATAGAGAATCATTAGAAAATGCAACAAAATTATTTATGGGGCAGTTTTTGAAATATTATTCATTACATAAATTGCAACTTACAGAAAATGAAAGAATAAGCTTTTATGTTGATATACAAAATAAACATTTTTTATGTATATCCCGTTATGCAAAAGATACACGTTATAAGTTGAATAATCCCAATAAAATGTATACTAACGGTAAGGGCATCCAGGCTATTTTAAAAAAGAACAGTGTAGAACAACAAATCATATTTTTTTCTAGAGCGACAAATAATTCTCATGATTCTAAAGAGAATTGTGAGGATTATCTTCAATGGCAAGAAAAAGAATTAAATCATACAAAAGAAGATGTCCAAGGAATGAGTATGAGAAGCGTATGGTATGGTGGAGCTAGTTTATATAGCAATAAAAATGACCACTCTCCTAATAGTTATGTAGGAACTTTCGTTTTAGAAAGTACAAATCCAACTTATAAAGACTTAGTACTTGAAACCAGTCAAATATTTGAAGAATTGAGAGATATACGAAAGCATTTTGATTCTTTTGCAAAGCATATCGTCTTATTTACAAATAGTATATCTAATGAAGCTGATAAGACATTAGATTTGTTACAAGAAATAAAATAATCATAGTATTCTTTAAGTCGTTCTAACAAGGGTTATCCCAATTCATCGATAAATTAGAATGACCTTAGCAGAGGTTAATATTTCTTAGGTTTTTATACAAATGTCAAGACTCCAATTCCCTCACAAGATCATCTAATTTGATATTGAGTAGTTTACAAAGAGATAATACCTCCAAAAAGGTCAAATACCGTTCTCCTGTCTCATATTTGGAGACGAATGACTGAGGAAGATTACACATCTCGGAAAGTTCTACTTGAGACAGTCCCATTTTCTTACGCTTCATTCTTAGGAATGAACGCAATTTTTCCTCTTGGAGACTATCCCTCTTCCTGAGCATTTTCTAAGGATAACCTATCTTTAGAAATAACCCGAATTAGGATATTTTGTTGTTTACAATCAGACACTATCTCGTATGATGCGGATGAGTTCCCCATTCCGGGAATCCATCAAAACGAGATAGAACTATGAAGACATTATTACTTGGAATACTGGGTGCAACACTTCTGTGCAGTTGCGGAACAATGGGTCCTATTGGCGTCGTCTATTCGGACGTCAACAAGCCTGTACAGGCGACATCCGCGGGCGGCATCAGAACTGGTCAATCTGAATCCAAATCTTATTGCGGATTGGTTGCCCTAGGTGATTCCTCCATTGAAGCGGCCAAAAAGAACGGAGGCATCAAGACTGTCTCGGCGGTAGATACCAAGGTCTATAGTATCTTGGGCATTTATAACAAGTATACAACTACCGTTTCGGGTAATTAACATAAAAAGGGGCATCCTACTGGGAGAAGTCTTAGTAGGATGCCCCTATAAATGTACAAAGTAATGATTAATCCTATTATCAAACTCGTCTGTGTAGTCATTTCTTCTTTATTGATAATGACCTCATGCAACAAGTCGTCATCCAATGAAGATGGAAACAATTCAGAAGCTCCATTGACACTGGAAGGAAAAACTCTTACAGGAGGCATGTATGTAGACTATCAGGAAGGTGATGGTTGGGAATTGGAGGCAAAAGATTTTGTCTTCAGTACCAGAACCGTTACATTTGGCGCAGTCGAATATGATGCTAATGACCATGAAACAACCAGAACGATTACAGGAAGCTATGTTTTTGAAAAGACCGGAACTAATGTAGGAACCTTGCAGATTGAGTCAAATTGGATAGGATTTCATCTTAATTTGACGTTTAATGGTGGTAATGTTGCTGCTGAAGGAACGATGAAAGAGAATATGGGAAAGGAATTACCTGCAAAAGGAACATTTAATAAGAGATAAATTATTTGTAATAAATATATTATGAAAAACGTCGACTAGGTATTAAGTAGATGTAAATGAATAAAGAAAATGAAATCATACCGATTAGACTTCCAGATAATATGACTCCGGAAGAAGCTGAAGAAATATTACGAGAGCTTATTGACAAATATTTTTATTAAACTGTGATCTTACATCTTCAAGAAATTTATTTTTAATAAAATTAAATTTTAGCTTTCCTTCTTCATATTCCTCAATGGATTGATACCTTTCGTTGATAAGTTCTTTTCCATTAAAATTTACAATAAATGGATAGATTGTTTTTCCATTTTCGTTATATGGAGGTATATTTACAATTTCAAAAAATGAATCGAACATAGTGTATGTGTATACATAATTTTCAAAATTTGTCAAGACAATTTGTTCACCTTTAGAGAAAAAGGAAATGACGAAAATTTTATAAATAATATGGTTAGTCAAGTATGTAGGTCCCAATAAAAAAGAGCAACGAACAACCATGAAGAACACATTATTTCTTTCCGGTCTTATGGCTTTGTGTTGCGGCGCAGGGATGGCCGCCACCGTAGCAATCGACCTAAATGGGGAGGCAGCCGAAGGGACATCTCTGCCTACAAACCTTAAATTGTCTGGATTCGGAGACGTCAACAGCGGAAGTGTCATCACTGCACAAAAAGTCGTCACATGGTTGCAAGGCACCACCGGCTGGCAAGGCACCACTGCAAACGGCAATTCCGGCTCCGGTATTTACGGCAGCGTCACCGCATCCGGGGATACTGATGTATCCGTGTCTTTCATCAACAGAAATGCTTACGGCGGCTCTATCGTAGGAACAGCGGTAACGCTTACCAGTGATTACGCCAGCTATACCGGATTGACTCTTTCCGTGGACTGCGCCGGGCTGCAATCCGGAGCAAACTTCACGACGCTCAATATCGTTTATCAGACGGCAGAAGGCTGGCAGATCAGCCAGTTGACCGGTCAGGCCTCTTCCCTGATTCAAACAGGCATGACCTTGTCCGTGGACTTGAGCGGTACTCCCCTTACCAGCGACACGGCTTACATTGTGATGTCCACCCGCAATGGCGGCGGAAACACGAACTCCAACCTGCTTTTTTCCATGTCAGCCACTGCTGAGGATGTCGTTCCGGAACCGGCTACGGCATCCCTGAGCCTTTTGGGCCTGTCCCTGCTGATGCTGCGCCGCAAGCGCTGAAATAAAAAACGCGATCTTTCCCGTTTTTCAACAACTGTCCGGGATTCTACACCCCGGACAGTTTTTCATTTTTAAGCCTGAAGGCTTGCAATCGTATTGCCATATGACCGGGCTGCCGTATAATGGGGGCGGACGGAAAATATCCGTCATTTTCTGACAACAATCATGAACCAAGCACCCCATGTTGCCATCGTCGGCGCCACCGGAGCGGTGGGCGTTGAAATCCTGTCCTGCCTGGAAACACGCAATTTTCCCGTAGGTTCCCTGAAGCTTCTAGCCTCCGCCAGGTCCGCCGGAAAACAGGTCGCTTTCCGTGGGAAAATGCTGACTGTAGAAGAATTGACGGAAAAATCCTTTGATGGGGTGGATATCGCCCTGTTCAGCGCAGGCGGAGGCATTTCCCTGAAATTCGCTCCTATCGCGGCGGCTGCGGGCTGTGTGGTCATTGACAATTCCTCCGCCTTCCGGCAGGAGCCGGACGTGCCCCTGGTGGTGCCGGAAATCAATCCGGAAGCGGCCTTCAACCACCCCCGCAATATTATCGCCAACCCGAACTGCACCACCATCATTACGCTGATGGCCCTCTTCCCTCTGCATCAGCGTTTCGGGTTAAAAACCGTCATCGCCTCCAGTTATCAGGCGGTTTCCGGCAGCGGCCAGCACGGCATTGCGGAACTGGAAACCCAGGTGCGCGCCGTAGTGGACGGCCATCCCGTAGTGAAAAATGTTTATCCCCACCAGATAGCCTTCAATCTTCTTCCCCAGATCGATTCCTTTACGGAAAACGGCTATACCAAGGAAGAGCTTAAGATGCTTAATGAAGGCCGTAAAATTCTTTCCCTGCCCGAACTCAAGGTAACATGCACCTGCGTGCGCGTGCCCGTTTACCGTTCCCATTCCATCTCCGTTACCGCCCAGTTTGAAAAACCTGTGGACTTGGAAACTGCCCGCAGCGCCTATGAAGGCAAACCCGGAGTCGCCCTGATGGACAACCCAGCGGAGGGCGTGTGGCCCACCCCGCTGGACAGCACCAACGGAGATACCTGCTACGTAGGGCGCATGCGCATGGACATGGCGATTGACAATGCCCTGACTCTCTGGGTCGTGGGCGATCAGGTCCGAAAAGGGGCCGCGCTCAACGCCGTACAAATCGCGGAATTGCTGGTCAACCGCTGACCTGTTTCCTCCACACCCCGCACCTATTCCATAACGCCATGTGTGAACAATCACTGAACGACTACATCACAGAACAATGCGCCCTGATTGACGCAGCGCTGGACAGACTGCTGCCAGCAGAGAACGAAAGCCCCGAAACCATCCACAAAGCCATGCGCTACAGCATATTTGCGGGGGGGAAAAGAATGCGCCCCGTCCTTTGCCTGGCGGCGGCGGAGGCCTGCGGAGGACTGGCAGTGGACGCCTTGGTTCCCGCCTGCGCCGTGGAAATGATGCATACGTATTCCCTCATCCATGACGACCTGCCAGCCATGGACAACGACGATCTGCGCCGTGGGAAACCCACCAGCCACAAGGCCTTCGGAGAAGGCGTCGCCATCCTGGCGGGAGACGCGCTGCTGACGGAGGCTTTTGCCGTAATCGCCCAGGTGGACGATACGGAACGCTATACCGTCAGGGATTACGTGAGGGAGCTGGCAGCCACTGGCGGCAGCACCATGCTCATCGGAGGCCAGATTCTGGATTTGGAGGGAGAACACAAGCAGCTTTCCGAACCGGAAGTCCGCACCGTGTACGAAGGGAAGACGGCCGCCCTGCTAACCACGGCCCTTCGCTTCGGCGGCATGTCCGCAAACGCCACGGAGTCCCAGCTGGAAGCTCTGACGGACTTCGGTTACAACCTGGGGCTGGCTTTCCAGGTGATTGACGACATTCTGGATCTGACGGCTTCCACGGAAAAACTCGGCAAGACCGCCGGCAAGGACGTCAATTCCCAGAAATCCACCTGTCCGGCCCTGATTGGCCTGGACGGCGCCCGTTCCGAAGCCAAATGCCGCACTCAGGCGGCTCTGGATGCCCTGATGATTTTCCCGGAAGAACGCCGCGCCCGCCTGGTGGAACTGGCCAACTATCTTCTTAACCGCGAATATTAAGCCGCTTTTTCTTTCATGCCCGCAGAAACCGTATCCGACAACGTGGAAACCCTGATCAATCTGGCGCTGGCCGAAGACTTCGGCTCCGGCGACGTGACTTCCACATACTTCGTCCCGGAACATCTGACAGCCAGAGCTATTTTGACCCCCCGGAAAAAAGGCGTTCTTTCCGGCGTCAATGTCGCGGCGGAAGTTTTCCGCAAGGTGGATCCCACCCTGAAGGTGGAAGTTTACCTGCATGACGGGGAAGCCGTGGCGCCCGGCGCCGTGGTGATGCTTATTGAAGGGTCCGCCCGCTCCATTCTTGGGGCGGAACGCACCGCCCTCAACTTCATCCAGCGTCTTTCCGGAGTAGCTACGCTCACCAGACAATATGTGAAAGCCATTTCTCACACCAGCGCACGCATTCTGGATACCCGCAAAACCACTCCCGGCTACCGTCTGCTGGAAAAAGCGGCCGTGCTCCATGGCGGAGGCACCAACCACCGCATGGGCCTTTATGACCGCGCCATGGTGAAAGACAACCACCTGATGACGGATGGAAATACGGAACACCTCCAGGAATGCATCAACAGGCTGCGTCAGGAAAAGCCCGGCGTGGAAATCCAGCTGGAAGCGGACACCCTGGAACAGGTGGGCAACTTCCTTAAACTGGAAGGCGTGGACCATATCCTTCTGGACAACATGACGCCGGAAATGCTGAAACAAGCCGTCGCCATGCGCGGAGGACGCACCACCCCCCTGCTGGAAGCCAGCGGAGGCGTTCATCTGGACACGGTAGCCGCCATTGCGGAATCCGGCGTGGACTTCGTCTCCGTAGGCTACGTGACCCACTCGGCCCCCTCCCTGGACCTGGGGCTGGATTTCAGCGTAGAATAACTCCTCATCATTCAACACGCCATGGACTTGTCCAATTTCAGAGAAGAATACCTCAAAGGCCAGCTGCACAGAAAGGACCTGGCGGAAAATCCCTTTGAACAATTCCAAACCTGGTTTGAACAGGCCCTGAAAGCGGATATTCCGGAACCCAACGCTTTTTCCCTGGCCACGGCGGATGCCCAGGGCAGGCCCTCCCTACGCACCGTGCTGCTCAAATATTTTGACCGGACGGGCTTTGTTTTCTTCACCAACTACGGCAGCCACAAGGCCCGCGATATTGAAGAAAATCCGCAGGTCTGCATGATGCTTCCGTGGGTAATGCTGGAACGCCAGATCATCATTTACGGAAAAGCCGTCAAAGTCTCCCGCGCGGAATCCCTGAAATATTTCCTCACCCGCCCCAAGGAATCCCAGCTTGGAGCTTGGGTTTCACACCAAAGCTCCGTCATCTCCGGAAGAAAACTGTTGGAAATGAAGTTGATGGAACTGAAAAACAAATTCTCCAAGGGAGAAATTCCCCTTCCCTCCTTCTGGGGCGGTTACCGAATTATCCCGGATACCTTTGAATTCTGGCAGGGCGGCCCCGGCCGCGTGCATGACCGTTTCATGTACAAACTTCAGGAAAACGGCTCCTGGACAATTGAACGCCTTCAGCCATGACCGTCCGGCGCACAACAAACCAGGGGCTTTCTTTCCTGGACGTAACAACACCGCTCTGCACGGCATCCCTGTGCCTTCAGGGAGCGCACCTCACCTCATGGAAGCCGGCAGGGCATGAGGAATGCCTTTTTCTTTCTCCCAACGCAGCCTTTGTCCCCGGCAAAGCCATCCGCGGAGGCATCCCCGTCTGCTGGCCCTGGTTCGGCCCCCGGGAAGGAGCACCGTCCCACGGCATAGCGCGCACCTCGGAATGGCGCCTCCACCACCAGGAAATGGACAAGTGCGGCAACGTCCTGCTCTCCCTGGCTTTCTATCCGGAAGATGAATCCTATCCCGCCGCCATCCTGCGCCTTACCCTGGGCCGTACGCTGGCCATGAAGCTGGAAACCACGGCGCGCACGCAGCCCTGCAAGCTCACGGAAGCATTCCATAACTACTTTGCCGTCGGCAACCTGACCAAATGCCGCGTTCATGGGCTGGAGGACATCCCGTTCCGGGAAGAAGCCGCCCAGCCCATGAAGCACGGAGAACGCCCGCTGGCACCGCTGGGGTGCCTGGACCGCGTTTACAACTTCCCCTCCTGTTCGGGAAAAATAATGCTGGAAGACCTCATGCTGAACCGCGCCATCACGGTGGAGCGGAACCATGCCTCTTCCGTCATCGTCTGGAATCCTGGACAACAGGGCGCCAAAAACATGGCGGACCTGGGTGCGGAGTCCTGGAATAAATTCCTGTGCATTGAAACGGGAAACGCGGAACCCCGTTCCATTTCCCTCGCTCCCGGACAAACCCACACCCTTTACCAAAAAATTTCCGTAAGGCATATGGAGGAAACCAGCTCTCCCCGTTAAAACGGCAGACAGCATTACCTCTCAAGTAATGTTCCGGAACATTGCCTTGCCGCCCTTCCGGAATTTCCTTTGTCACCCTTGCCTCTCAGGCCGCCTCCAAAAGAAAAAAAATTGGCGCAGGCACGGGAAAAACCCGCATCTTGCCCCGGCAAAAGGAAAAACCCCGCGGAAGAACATCAATGACGCCCTTCCGTGGATAAACAGAAGGTCCTTACAGCTTAATTTCAGTATCCCCCTTCCTTACTGAATAAGTATTGCCATTAATGATCAGAGAGTAAGAAGCATTCGACGTGACTGACACCGTGCCTTCACCATCAAAAACAATATCGGTTACAATATCGCCAAACCTCAAATTCCTGATTCCATGGCTGCCCTTGTTTTTTTTCAACCTCCACCGGACTTCCTTTCCGGCGGCGGACACTTTCTTAAATCCCAGCACATTTTCAATAAACAACGCAATCGGCCCCAGGGCTGACCAGCCGCAAAATTCCGGTCTTACACGGCGTCCATGTTCAGTGGAGGGGGCATCTCCGCTTGGGCTATAGCACTCCCAGACAGTATGCGGTTCCATATTCCTGTAAGCGGCAAGCTGCTGGTTGATAACCTTCTCGGCAATAGCATCGGCCTCCTCATGGTAGCCATACTTTTCAATGGCCTTAATCGCCATATATGTCGTCGGCAGCCAGATTCCTCCCCGCCAGTAATCCCCGGTTTGATGATGATAATCCTTATCCGAGCGGGCCAGGGAAGGAGTAGGATAACTGCCTCCGAATTCCCCGGGATTCATCAGATGATTTACCATGCTCCGCGCCTGTTCCCTGGACGCAACCCGGGCCAGAAGGGGCCAATAGGAAGCAATGGTTTTAACGCGGCAGGGCTGTTTGTCCGCAATGGTGACATCGTAATAAAATCCATCCCGCTCATCCCAGTAAAGATGGTTGATCTTTTTCTTAAGCGCTTCATATTCAGCGTTCCATTTTCTTGCTTCATCCTCATTTCCCAGAGCCTGTTCCATGGCAGCAATGCAGTGGGCGCTAAGAGCCTGCTGGGAAATGGCATCCACCCATAACACCTTATGGTATCCTCCGGCATCACGCCCGCGGGGAGTATTGTCCATACCGCTCGCTCCCCCCGTCCAGGTAAAGCCATCATCCCCAATGGAATTCAAGTAAATACGCTGGGGGGAACACTCAAACCGTTCACCAGCCTTAGCCCGGGCAAACCATTTGAAATGCTTCTGCAAATACCGCTTTTCATTAAGAAGATGATTCAGCCGCCCCTTATCTCCTGTGAAATCAAAATATTCCTTTTCCACCCAAGCAAATAACGGGGGATTATCCACTAAATGGATTCTAAGGGGCGTAGCGGCTTTTTCATGGATAGGTTTGTAAAGATTATCCAGACTTTCTATTCCGGGAAACGCCCTGGGCGCATACTTGGCAAAAAGCACCATGAAACAGGTATCCCATATCCAGATTTGATCTTCGTAGCAATTTTCATCCATATAGGGAGACGCGGGGAGCCCTTCCGGCCCTTTCCTGACGCGCCCAGCCGCAATTTCCCATGTTTGGTGATAAAGTTCCGTCATTTCCCGGTTTGGATATACTGGCTGGGGAATCTCTTTTTTCCAATCCCGGTTCATGCAGGAATCCGGATGAGTTGTTGCGGAAAATCCCTGCAGCGGGGACGACAGCAGGAGAATCGAACCTGTGATTGCCGATAGTCTGGTGTTCATTTATTCCGTACTGATTAAATTAAAAAACTACTTCTTCAGAAGTTCCTTGAGCGCAGCATCAGCCATAATCACCTGCCCATCGGCATTGGGATGAACGCCATCGGGAAAAAGTTCCGGTTTATCTTGAAAAGGGGTGAAAAAGTCGATGGTCTTACACTTATTGTCCTTCGCAACCTGCATCACAAGAGGGACAATTTTATTTTTCACCGTTTCCTTGTCAATTTGGCTGGAAGACTGCCACGAGGGAAGCGGAATTGCACAATAGATTTGAATACCGGGCATGTTTTCCCGCAGTTCGGCGATGATGGCGGCATAATTCTGCTTAAACTCGGACAGGAATTTCTTGTTCTGCGGTTTGGCGTCATTGGTGCCTAAAGCGATAATGGCAATCTGTGCATGGGAATTGAGCGCATTCCGGTACTCGCCCGTTTTAATATAGGGAAGGTCTCCCTTGGCCAGAAGGGTACGCCCGTTAACGCCGCAGTTCAGCACTTCTATTTCTTTCCGTTTGAATTTTTTCCTCAATTCCTGACCAAGAAGATGGCTCCAGCGCAAAACATCCTTATTGGCTCCGGCTACTCCTGCTCCAAAAGTATTACTGTCTCCCAGGCACGCAACGCGCAAGGGGACGGGCTGTCCGGTAACGGAAAGAACAAAATCTACGATATGGGCAGGATTGTCAAAACCGTGCGGATGATGCCCTCCGGACCGGCGGATGACTCTTACAGGTCCCCCCATCCGGGCGTAACGCTTAGCGAAAACATCCGTATTCTCTTCAATAGGGACTACATCATCTTCCGTCCGGGAAATAAACAACAAAGGGATTCCGGCTTTAGCCATGCCGCGCATATTGTCCACGGGGTTACCCTTATAGGACAAAGCCAGCTGTTCATTAAAGCCGTAGGCGCGCAGGCATTTGTTCCAGTCATCCGGCGAACCTTTGCCCTTGCCCCTGCCGGCCGGCCAGCTTTTGAAATCACAGACGGGGGCATCCACATAAACGCCAGCCACGCACAAAGGATTCTTCTCCGCCCAGTTAAGCGCATAAAGGCCTCCACGGCTCAGTCCAAACAACACCGTTTTTCTGGAAAAACCGCGTTCATCCACCAGGTACCTGTAAAATTGATCCATCACATCCATGGCCTTGGGAGAACCGTAAAGGTCTTCCATGCTGATAAATACCGCCGCATAACCGCGCTTTACCAGTTCGAGATCTGCTATAGGCTTATAATCAAAAAATTGCGGCCGCCATATCCACAACTGTTCTTTTCCAGAAACAACAGCCTTGTCGGGAAAGACGATGAATGCCCTGCGGCCGCCCACGGTAAACTCCTCCCGTAAAAAACCATTCCAGACAGAAACCGTCCTAGGAAACTGACGCTTGGCCATTTCCGGATCATACCCCGGAATTTCCGGCCGTGCATGTCCTGTTTTTACCAGCCATTCATTGCGGACTTTCTCATGTTTTTTCATCGTATCCGGCGTCGGCCGATGGTCTTTTTCCGCAACCTCAGGAGCAAGGCCTATTTCCGGGACCAGCCCGGCAAGAACTTCCCGGGCTATCATATGATGCCCTTCCGGACCGGGGTGCACGCCGTCACCGGAATACCTGAAACCGGGATTCCCGGCCTTTTCTCTGGCAATGAGTTTCCGAAGTCCGGGACGGATATCTATGACTTTCCAGCCGTCTTTTCTTTTAGAAACCAGCCATTCCGCGTACTTGTCCAATACAGCGTCGTACTCAGCCTGTTCAGCGGAATCCCCCCGGAACAATGGAGGAGTAATGAAGACAATCTCCGCTTTTGCCGCATCGGCAGCCTTTTTAAGGCGGATATTCCCTTCCTGGTACGCTTGAAAACGCGCTTTGTCAAACGCCTGCATGAGGCCGTCATTCATCCCGTAGCAGGCCAGAATCAATTGAGGCTGGTACATCTTGAGAATCCGGCTGAGGCGCTCATGCAGGCATGGACGGGGGAATCTGCCGCCCGCATGGCCATATTCGCTCAACCCGGCTACCGTCTCGCTGGGAACGGCAAAGTTGACAATCTCGCAGGCTGCAAATTTTTTATCGTCCCTCAAGGTGTTTTCCACTTCATTGGCCCAATGGCCCGCGTAAGCAATACTATCACCCAGAATGGCAATCCGGCCCTTATTCAAAGGCTGGGCATGAAGCCGCATCCCCGCTCCCGCACAACACAGCATCATCAACAATAAACATCTTGCTATTAATAGAAAACGCATTTCACAATAATATGGTTGTACTTATTACTACTGAAAACGAAATAAATTTCTTGCAAGATACGGGAAAATACCGATCGGCAGGCACCCGCGCTGTTTCATGAAACAAAAAACCCGGCACTTCACCAACTCCCGTCCAGCCCTCTTCCCGACAATCACGGCCCATCCCTTCCCTTACAGCGTCCCCCTCCTTCCCCAATTTCTCCATTGCCGCCGGAGAACCATAAAAACCGGAAAACCGTTTACGCTTCTTCCCGAAAACGGATGGGGGCGGAAGAAGTCCTTTTCCTGAAGAAATAGGGCAGGATTCGGCTTGCCAAAAAGTCTCTTTTAAGGTTTGGTATGTTCCGAGCCTTTTGGCGCGTTCCCTATCAAGATGCATACAAACCCACCTTCCGATGTTGGCAACGCCGCAACCTTTATTGCGGAAATTTACGGTCAGGATGTCTTCAACATGGAGACCATGCGCAATTACCTGCCCCGCCCCGTTTACAAAAAACTGCTGGCTACCATCCGCAAGGACGAAAAACTGGACCCCGACATCGCCAATGAAGTGGCTCAGGCCATGATGACATGGGCTCTGGAAAAGGGAGCCAGCCACTACACGCACTGGTTCCAGCCTCTCAATGGGAGCACGGCGGAAAAGCACGACTCCTTTGTGGACGTGGATCCGGAGGGAAATCTGGAACTCAAATTTTCCGGCAAGAGCCTGGTGCAGGGCGAGCCGGACGCCTCCAGCTTCCCTTCCGGCGGTCTCCGCGCCACCTTTGAAGCACGCGGCTACACCGCATGGGACCCCACCAGCCCCGCCTTCATCAAACGGACGGAAAACGGCGCCACGCTTTGCATCCCAACCGCTTTCTGCTCTTACAAGGGACAGGCGCTGGACAAAAAGACGCCTCTCCTGAGATCCATGACTGCCGTCACCCGGCAGGCCAAGCGGCTGTTGTCCTGCTTTGGCGGTCCGGACAACATTCATGTCAGCGCCGATCTGGGGGCGGAACAGGAATACTTCCTGGTGGACAAGCAGCTTTATGCCCTGCGCCCGGACCTGATGATGTGCGGACGCACCCTTTTCGGCAATGTGCCCCCCAAACACCAGCAGATGGAAGACCACTACTTCGGCTCCATCAAGGACCGCGTGCTGGAATTCATGGTGGACGTGGACGAAGCCCTCTGGAAACTCGGCATCCCGGCCAAAACGCGCCACAATGAAGTCGCTCCCGGCCAGTTTGAGATCGCGCCCATTTTTGAAAGCCAGAACCTGGCCGTGGACCATAATATGCTGGTCATGGAGGTGCTCCGGAAAACCGCCAACAAGCATGACATGGTCTGCCTGCTGCATGAAAAGCCCTTCTCCGGCATGAACGGCTCCGGCAAGCACAACAACTGGTCCCTCTCCGCCCCCGGTTACGGCAGCCTGCTCAATCCCGGTTCCAGCCCGCAGGAAAACGCCATCTTCCTCACTCTGCTCTGCGCCACCATCAAGGCCGTGGACGAACATGCGGATCTGCTGCGCGCCTCCGTCGCCAAATCCGGCAATGAACACCGCCTGGGTGCCCATGAAGCCCCCCCGGCCATCATTTCCATCTTCCTGGGAGATCTGCTGGATGAAATCATTGAGCAAATCGAGAAAGGAGGCACTAAAAAAGCGCGCACCCAAAAGACCATCAACATCGGCGTGGACACCCTGCCCATGTTCCCTCTGGACGCCTCCGACCGGAACCGCACCAGCCCCTTTGCCTTCACAGGCAATAAATTCGAATTCCGCGCCGTAGGTTCCTCCCAAACCTGTGCATGGCCCATGACGGTGCTCAATACCATTGTGGCGGAAAGCTTGGATGAAATCTGCACCATCCTGGAACCTGTCAAGGACAAGCCCGAGGAGTTCCACGCCACCCTCAACAAGCTCCTTCAAAACATCATCAAGAAGCATAAGCGCATTCTATTCAGCGGAGACGGCTACGGAGAAGCCTGGGTAGAGGAAGCGGAACGCCGCAATCTCCCCAACATCCCCGGTACCATTGAAGCCCTGGCCGCTCTGGAAACGCCCAAGGCCAAGGCGCTTTTTGAAAAGTACAAAGTGGTCAGCCCCGTAGAACTCCACGCCCGCCATGAAATCCAGACGGAAATATTCCACAAGGAAATCAACATTGAAGCGGAAACGGCCCTCCTGATGGTGGAAACCCTTTACATCCCCGCCGTAACGGAACAGCTCACGCAGCTTACCACCGCCATTGCCCAGATGAAGGCATCCGGAATCAAGGCGGGAATGAAAGCTACTACGGATCGCGCCAACCAAATCGGCACGCTGCTGGATATTCTCCCCGGACAGGTGAGGGAACTGCGCCGCGCCGTGGATGAAGCCGATACCAGGGCCATCCAGACGGGCATGGACAATTTGAGAAGCACCATTGATATGCTGGAAAGCCTGACGGACGCAGACCTGTGGCCCGTCCCCACATACGCGGAACTGCTCTTTCTGTAAAGCAGGCGGGCTTTTCTGGAATAGAAAAACACTGTCTATCAATCATAAAGACTACTTATCCCAGTGCTTTCCGCAAGAAAAACGGCAAATTAATCGCCTGACGGATTGACAAAACAATCAAAATAGTTATCCTTTTCGTCCGGTTGTGCATAGGCCGCTTAGACGGACGGCACTGAATCTAGTAATTCACAAGAAGCATCTTTCAACATCATGAGCAAGAGGACTTATCAACCATCCAAGCGTTGCCGCAAGCGTCAGTTCGGATTCCGTGCACGCATGGCCACCAAGAACGGAGCGGACATCATCCGCCGCCGCCGTGCTAAAGGCCGCAAGCGCCTGCTTCCCAAGGGAGCCGAAATCCAGTACAAGCGCCACACCATCCAGCACGGCTGTTAATCCAGCCGCCAGGATCCGGTTAACGCCTCCTTGGAACTTCTTTTCACGGGCCGACCCGCGGGAGATGCGTCTTACTCGTCAACAAAGCATGACCAGGGCATTCCAATTTGCCCGGGTACGCAACGAGGGGCCATCCGTAGCAGGTCGGCTTATTGTTTTAAGCGCAGCCCCTTTGGAACATCCGGAGGAACCCTCCAAATTCGGTATCATCTGTACGAAAAAAATTGGCTGTGCCGTTGTCCGCAACAAACTGCGGAGACGCGTGAGGGAAATACTGAGGGCGCACGGGGCTCCTTTTGAAAACGGCGTACACCTGGTGTGCGTCCTCCGCTGGAGGGCCGTGGAAGCCAGCTACGCCGACCTGGAACGGGACTGGCGGAAAGCCGCCCGAAAACTTAAATTGCAACTTCTTTCCCGGGAACAAGACAAGACATGATGAAATGGCTGCTCATCACCCTTGTGAAGGGGTACCAAACCTTCATCAGCGCTCCCCTGCATGCCCTGGGGGGGCCCGGGAGCGGCTGCCGCTATACACCCACTTGTTCCCAGTACTTCATCCAGGCCGTTCACATCCACGGAGCCTGGCGCGGCTTTCTTCTTGGCACATGGCGTATTTTAAGATGCAACCCGTGGGGCGGATCAGGTTATGATCCCGTGCCCCCGGCGCGCCACCCACGCTGAACAATTACCTTTCTTCCCCTTTCCTTTCACCAACTCCAATCAAGCTATATCACATTATGGATCGCACAGCATGGATCATCATAGGCGTCTGCGCCGCCCTTCTGGGCCTGAATATTTACATGGGCAACAATAAAAAGGCTGAAACCGCCCCCATTCCCGCACCGCAGGCGGCTGCCACCGCAGCCAATGCCCCGGTTGCCGGCGTCCGCCCCGGAGCCGGAACCTCCGCCCCGGAACAGACCTCCGTCAACAAAGCCCTTGAAGAAGACAAAACCGCCCCGATCACTCTGGTAGCCACGCAGGAAGTGAACGGGAGGCAGGAACCCTTCATCACTTACACGTTCAACCGCATAGGGGGTTCCATCGGCACGGTTACCCTGCACAACGATATTGTGGACTCCCAAAAAGTCGCGGACCATAATATCACGATTAACGAAGCCCAGCAACGGGGCATCGGAGAACTCGTTTTCAACATGGATGCCACCCAAGATCCTTCCTATGACAACACCGTGTATAAGGAAGTGAAACGCACGGCGGACTCCGTAACCCTGGAAGGCTATGACCCCGCACGGCAGCTTTTCATCTCAAAAACGTACACCCTGCACCCCGTCAAAAATCTGGAAGGGGAAGTATTGCCCGGCAGCAAATATCTCATTCGCCTGACCGTCTCCCTGCTCAATAAATCTCCCAATGTCCAGGATCTGCGCTACATGGGCATCTTCGGCGGGAGCGCCTATCCTATCGCCAAAAGCGAACCAAAAGATACCTACACCCATTTCTTTTACCATGCAGACGGCTCCCTGGAACAGGAAGTGCCTTCCTATTTCACAGGCGGCTTTTTCAGCAGCGCCAAGGCCCGCGTCCTGGAAGGCCCTCTCCAGGACCTGACTTATGCCGGCGTCATGAGCCAGTATTATGCCACCATCCTTCTTCCCCAGGACCAGTCCAGGGGGTCCACCGTGTACGCCACCCGCCAGGAATTTCCTTTGACGCATGAAGGCAACACCCTGGTGCCCGGCGTCACCGTGGCCATGGGAATCCCCAATCTGACCATGGCCCCCAATGAAATCAAGACGCTCACCTACGATATTTACACCGGCCCCAAATTCAACGCCTACCTGCGTGACCTGAATCTTTCCTATCCCGCCATCAGCGATATCATGGCATACGGCTGGCTCGTATTCCTGAGCGTTCCGATGAACTGGCTGCTCAACCTCTTCCACGGATGGTTCGGCAACTGGGGCGTAGCCATCATCTGCATGACCATCGTTGTCCGTGCTCTCATCTGGCCGCTGCACAAAAAATCCTATATGGCCATGAAACGCATGTCCCTGGTTCAGCCGGAGATGGTCAAACTCAAGGAGAAATATCCGGACGACCCTCAGAAGGTGAACATGGAAATGATGAAGCTGTACCAGAAATACGGCATCAACCCGGCCAGCGGCTGCGTCCCCATGCTTATCCAGATTCCCATTTTCTTTGCCTTTTACCGTGTGCTCCAGTATTCCGCAGAACTGAGGGGGCAGCCCTTCTGCCTGTGGATGACGGACCTTTCCCTGCCTGATACCGTGGGCCACCTGTTCGGCGTTCCAATCAATATTCTGCCTCTCATCATGGCCGTAACCATGATTATCCAGATGAGGATGACGCCTCAGGCGGGGGAACGCTCCCAGCGCATTATTATGAACCTGATGCCTGTGATGTTCTTCCTGTTCTGTTACAATTTCGCTTCCGCCCTGGCCCTGTACTGGACCACGCAGAATTTGATCTCCATAGGACAAACGGCCCTTATCCGCCGCTTGCCCATGCCCGTGCTTTCCCCCGCCAAAAAGAAAAAGTCGGGCTTTTTCCAAAAGATGATGGAGCAGCAGCGTGCGGCCCTGGAAGAACAGCAGCGCAAAGCTAAAGGCCGCAACATGCGCAATATAACGCCTAAAAAGTAGGAATCCCTGCTCTGCCTTCCGTCTCCGCAAGTGCGTCCGCCCCCGCGGACGCACTTTTTCATGGAAAGGCGCAGGAAAAAATATTCTGCCAGCGCAAGCCTCAAAAAAGGGAAAGGAACTCCCTTACAGAATTTCCTCAAAAAACCGGCCCTCTCCAGGTGGAGAGGGCCGGTTTTCCTCGTCATATATTCATTGCGTAGTTAATTGGAGCAGCCTGGCAGAAAATG
>ULQT01042525.1_pt1 | contig 45996 bp, 40 predicted proteins | sample 1954791 | NCBI WGS metagenome assembly ULQT01 (sample SAMEA4835663, study PRJEB28245) | human gut metagenome | biome: gut microbiome; material: fecal sample | place: Denmark | collected 2008 | reverse complement strand
TACATATCTCCATAGAAGATGTGGCACATTCCGGCAACTTTGCCATAAAGACGGTGCAGGCGAAAGTCGCACAGAATGGGAGCTGGACGGACATCACAGAGGATATGTATGTGGAGATTTCGGAAAATGCCACTGTCTATGTGCTTGTGACAGACCAGAGGGGCAAGACCTACGAGAAAAACCGCTATATCAAATGCTTTGATTTCACGAAACCCACGTTAAACGCTGCGGTCAGTGACGGTCTTTTGAGCGTACAGGCGCATGATACGGATTCCGGCATCAAGGCGGTATATGTGAACGGGTATGAGTTTAAAGAGCTGACAAACGGTGTCTTAAATATCCGTTTACAACAGTTTGACGCCGGTTATCAGTATTTTACCATTTCCGCTATGGACAATGCCGGAAATATGTCGGAAGTCTATAAGACAGCCAACCCGTATTACACCGATCCGGAAAAAGAGGACAGCAGTGAGAAGAACCCGGCGGAGCAGCTCCCGGTAAACGCACAGGCAACCAAGCCTTCCTCTGCCACCGCACAGGTAACGGAGCATACCAAAACGGACAGTGATGGGAATACCATATCAGAAAACAGCCCTGCGGAACAGAAAAAACAGGCGATGGCGGAAGCGGCGGCATCGGAGAAAAAGGAAGAATCCGGGGAGAAGGAAAAAAGCGAAACCGGGAAGGAATTTTACACAATCCAGACCGCATCGGAAAAAGTATTTTACCTTGTCATTGACCGGGACGGGGAGGAAGAAACGGTGTATTTCCTGACGGAAGTGACGGAAAATGACCTGTTGAACGTGACAGCGGACAAAAGCGAAACATTACCGAAAAATTCCGCTGCGCTGGAGTCCGCAATCCCTGTGTCAGAGGGCGCACTTCCCAATAATAACGGGGATGCGGAGCAGGAAGAAGCTGCGGAAGAACCGGCAGAGGAGGAAGAAACCGAAGAACCCGAACCGGAGCCGGAGAAAACGGAAGAAAATCCGATGGCAGCCTATATCATTCTTGGGATTGTGGCAGTTACCGCCATTGGCGGCGGCTATTATTTCAAGGTAGTCCGCAAAAAGAAAGAAGAATTTCTTGACGAGGACGATGATGAGGAGGACGAGGAAGAAGAATACGAAGATGATGAGGAAAATGAGGACAGAGAAGATGATTTTTTTGAGGATAAAGAGGAGGACGAGTAAATGCAGTTAGTGATAGCAGAAAAACCGAGCGTTGCAAGGAGCATTTCCGAAGTAATCGGCGCAACGGAGATTGGTGACGGGTACATGGAAGGGAACGGTTATGTTGTGAGCTGGTGTGTGGGGCATCTGGTGGAGCTGGCACAGCCGGAAAGCTATGGGGAACAGTGGAAGAAATGGACGTATGAGAGCCTTCCCGTAAAGCCGAAAAAATGGAAGTATGAGGTCAAACCGGACACGAAAGCGCAGTATGACGTACTTTTCCGGCTGATGCACAGGAAAGACGTCACTGCCACAATCTGCGCTACCGATGCCGGACGGGAGGGCGAACTAATCTTCCGTCTGGTGTATGAAATGGCGGGCTGTGACAAGCCGATCAAACGCCTGTGGATTTCCTCAATGGAGGAAAGCGCAATCCGGGAAGGGTTTGCACATTTACAGCCGGGGAGCGATTATGATAATCTGTACCATTCCGCACTGTGCAGGCAGGAAGCGGACTGGCTTGTGGGCATCAACGGTACAAGGCTGTTTACCGTCCTGTATGGCGGAAAAGTCCTGAAGGTGGGGAGGGTGCAGACACCCACCCTTGCGATGCTGGTGGAGAGGGAAGCAAAGATTATGAATTTCCAAAAGGAAAAATACTACATGGCGCATATCCTCATGGATGGGATAGATGCTGCCACCGGGCGCATAGATGAGAAAGAGAAAGCAGACGGGATTGCGGGGGTTTGCCGGAACGGGCAGGCTCTTATCACATCTGTATTAAAGGAAGAAAAAGCGGCAGCGCCGCCGAAGCTCTATGACCTCACCACACTCCAGAGGGATGCGAACCGCCTGTTTGGTTTTACCGCAAAGCAGACCTTAGAGTACACGCAGAGCCTTTATGAGAAAAAGTTAGCCACATATCCGAGAACGGACAGCCAGTTTTTATCCGATGACATGGGGCAGACCGCAGAAAACGTGATTGATGCGGTGTTCAGCTCCCTGATGTTTGAGGAAAACAAGGCTTCCAGACCGGATATAAAAAGGATTCTCAACAGTAAAAAAGTGACAGACCACCATGCCATTATCCCCACAATGGAGATAGCGAAAGCTGACCTTGCAGCGCTCCCGGAAACGGAGCGCAAAATCTTATCCCTGATAGCGAACCGCCTTTTGTGCGCCACCGGGGAGAAGCATCTATATGAAACGGTCAAGGCGGAACTTTCCTGTAAGGGACATACTTTTACAGTTTCCGGAAAATCCGTCACGCATAACGGGTGGAAGTCTTTTGAAGATGCCTTTAAGCGTTCCTTTAAAATCTCCGGCAGTCAGGAAGATGAAAAAGAAGAAAAGAAGCTGCCGGAACTGTCAGAAGGACAGGCATTTGACGGTGTGCAGGCAAAGGTAACGGAGCATTTCACTTCCCCGCCGAAGCGTTTTACCGAGGATTTATTATTATCTGCAATGGAACGTGCCGGGGCGGAGGACATGGGCGATGATGTGGAGAGAAAAGGATTGGGTACGCCAGCGACAAGGGCGGACATCATCGAGAAGTTAGTCAAAGACGGATTTGTGAAGCGTGAGAAAAAGCAGATCATACCGACAGAGGACGGACGAAAGCTGATTACGGTGCTGCCCGATGTGGTGAAGTCCCCGAAACTTACCGCCGACTGGGAAAATGCCCTGACGCTGGTGGCAAAAGGGGAGCTTCCAATGGAGGACTTCATGGAGGATATTGAAAGCATGGTGTCGGAGCTGATACGCACTTACCATGAGGTCAGTGACGAGCAGAAAAAGATGTTCGCACAAGAGCAGGAAGCGCTTGGGATATGCCCGAACTGCGGCGGTCAGGTAGTAAAGGGAAAATTCGGTGCGTACTGCGTGAAAAAATGCGGCATGAACGTGAGCCGGGTAATGGGCGCAGCGCTTACCGATGCACAGGTAAAAGATTTGCTTGCCGGGAAGAAGATTCTGTTAAAAGGGTTAAAAAGCAAAGCTGGCAAGCCTTATGATGCCTATATCATTCCGAGTGGTACGGAGGAATACCGCTACACCAAAGACGGGGAAGAAAAAAGCGGGGTACAGTTTAAATTTGTCATGGAATTTCCCAAGAAGAAACCTTCTGGCGGGAAAAAGAAATAAGGGAGGAAAAGATATGTTTACAACAGGAGATAAGTTATTAAACGTGATGAAAGAGGAAGAAGTCAGCATTATGGAGCTTTCCAGAATGTCAGGAGTGCCGGAGAGGACGATCATGGACATACTGGCGGGCATCAGAGAGCCGGAACTTGGCGTGGTATGCAGGATTGCAGATGGTCTTGGCATCTGTGTCCATGAACTTCGTGCCGACGAGGAACAGTATGCCATATCCGTACAGAAAGACACCCTTGCAAAGCTGATTGTGGTGAGCGAGATTAACGGTGTGGAACTGGAGGAACTGATACATACCATTCTGGAAAAAGGCATTGAGGAACATGGCTTCTATGAGTAATGCCGGAAAGTAACAGGAAACAGGCTGCAAGGTACGCATTTGTATTTTGCAGCCATTTTTTAATGGAGGTTTACCATGAGGAAATACGATTTAATCTCCGCACTTTCCGCAGAAACATCAAGGGAAGTGGCGAGGAATGAAGAAAGCTGGAAGAAATATTTAAACACAGCATCAAGGCTCTACAAATACCCGTTCAAAGACCAGCTCCTTATCTATGCCCAAAGACCGGACGCAACCGCCTGTGCTTCCATAGAGATATGGAATGAAAAAATGCACTGCTGGGTAAACAAAGGCGCAAAGGGAATCGCCCTGATTGATGAGGAAGGGAACACGCATAGCGGCTTGCGGTATGTTTTTGATATATCGGATGTCCATAAGGCAAGGCGCATCGGGCGTTTCCCGCAGTTATGGGAAATGAGGGAAGAACATCAGGAAGCGGTGCTTGACCGTCTGGAAGGGATTTACGGGGAAACAAACAGGCAAGCCGGGTTTACGGACAGAATCAGGGAGATTGCTGCCCGGATTGCGCTTGACTGTTATGAGGAACTTGCTTCGGACATGGAATATTTAAAAGAGGGAAGTTTTCTGGAGGAACTGGACGGACTGAATATTGCTGTGCGTGTCCGGGAAACGCTGGCGGACAGCATCGCCTATACGGTCTTAAAGCGGTGCGGCATGGAAGATGCCAAGCTGGCGGAGGAAATCCAGTTCCCCTATATCCATGAATTTAATACGGTGGAAACGCTGTCGCATATCGGTGACAGCATATCCGATTTATCCAAGCCTGTGCTTATGGAGATTGGCAGGGCAATCAGGGCGTATGACAGGGAATATGCCAGAAATGAAGCGTCGAAAAATTTAGTGCAAAAAGGACTTGCAAATACCTCTGACACACGCTATAATGCTTTAAAGCGTGAAAGCGAAACGGAGGACGTACAATCTACCACACAGACCGGAAACGCCGGGGAAAGGGGCAAATATGATGAAACTGAATTACGAGAAGAACGGGGATTACATGATACCGATGCTGCAGATGGACGGACAGCCGGAGGGGACGCTGACGAAGTACGGACTGATGAGGAAGAATTACTTACAGGAACACAAGAAGGGAATCTACACCGGGCTTCTGCTGAAAGGGAAACTGAAAGAGCATCTTCTGACCATTCAGGAGCAGGCAGAGCAGAGGATGGAATTTCTGACAGCGCAGATGGCGGAAGCGGAGGGCGTGACGGAAGAACTGAAAGCAGCCGATCAGATGAAATGGGTGGGGATGATGAACAATATCAGGCACTCGGCGGAGGAGATCGTGCTGAAGGAGCTGGTATACAGCCTGTAAAAGAAGAAACTGAAAATAAGGAACTGGCAGAGCCGGATAATGGAGAAAGCGCATTATCCGGCTTTTCTCTGTCTGAAATTGAAAAGGGCATTTTGCAGTTTGATGAGTTTATGGTGCATAAATGCCCTGACATTGCCGGGGTAATGCTTTTCGAGCCGGATAAGGAAAAACAGACGGAATATATCAAAAACAGTTATAGGCATAAGGAATTTACAGAGTTCTATGTGGGGGAGGAAAGAGCCGGGTACAGGGCAGACGAAAACGGTCTGACGGTCTGGAAGGGAAAATACCTGAGCCGGACAGCGGAAGCAGTCGTATCATGGGAAACTGTGAGGGACAGCATCGCCTTTTATATGGAAAAGGGAGAATACCTGAAAGAAGGGCAGATACCGCAGTGGGAAGAACCGAAAGAAACGGAAGTCTACCAGCAGCTTAGCCTTTTCCCAAGCATTGAGGAACAAATCGGAACGATTGAAGCGGCGCAGGCAGGAGAGAAATACATCATGCCCGCCGCTTTTTCTCTGCCGCAGGAGCAGCTTGAAGCCATTTTACGGACAGGGGGCGGGCGGAATAACAGCAGAAGCCGCATTTATGCCAAGTACCAGCAGGGAAAGACGCCGGAGGAAATGGCGGAGTTTTTGAAAAATGAGTACAAGACTACCGGAAAAGGCTTTGATTTTGGGGACAATCCTATTTCTGTCTGGTTCAATGAATCCGGCATGAGCATCGGCTACGGGATGTCCGCAAAGGAAAACCCGGTTGCGGTGATGGGATGGCAGGAAGTAGAGGGTATTGTGCGCTCTATGGTGGAGCAAGGCTCTTACATGGGCGTAAATGAAGTGTTCCTTGTTGACGCAATCGAAAGACAGAGGGTGTCAAATGACCTGTTCAATTTCTTCCGGGACGGAATCGGGGAAGTGCCGGAAAATATACCCATAAAAAGCTACAACTACCCGGAAAGCATGACAAAACTCTGCGAACTGTTATCCACACAGGAGGGGCGTGACATTATTGCCGGGGAACTTTCCAAAGCGAAAGAGCAGCTTGATACTGGAGAGAAGAAAATAAGGTGGCGGTATGTAAAGAAACCGGAGCATCTGCTTTCGGAGATTGCGGATTTAAGCACAGAGAAGAAGGAATATCCGGTACAGGACAGTGTGGAGGTTCTGCATGAGGATTTTATCACACAGGATGAGATAGATGCCCGTCTGACAGGCGGCAGCAATGTTCATCATGGACAGTTCCGTATCTATGAGTATTTCATGGAAGGGCATGATAAGAAAGAAAGCATTGATTTTTTGAAAAATGAATACGGGACAGGCGGCGGCTCGCCAGCCTTAATCGGTTCAGAGCGCAGCGATGAGTGGCATGATTCCAAAGGAATCAAGCTGGAAAAAGGGAGAATCGGCGATCCATACGCAAAGGTGCTTTTAAAGTGGAACGTGGTGGAAAAGCGCATCAGGGAGCTTGTAAAAGCAGACAAATACCTTACGCCGGAGGGCAAGGAAGCCTATGCACAGTATAAAAAAGAGCAGGCGGAGGAAGCCATGCGCCGGGAACAGGAAAAGCTGGAGCATGGTATCCGTATAGAGTGCAGGGATGCCATAGAAAAAGCGGTTGCGGAGAACTTTGACGGTTACACGCTGCCCAGAGATACGGCAGAGGGCGTTATCAGGCAGTATGGGAAGGAGCGTGTGGAGATTGTCCTTGCCAACACAATCACGCACTTATCCCATGACGGGCGGTTTTCACCCGACAATAAAGAATGGGCAAAATCGCTTGTGCCAAGCGCAGACTGGCAGACAAGGGATTATATCGTCACTTCCCACCCGGCTGTGTTGGATGGTTTTACCAATCAGGCAAGAGAGTATATAGAGCGTGACAGAGAACCGGACAGGGCAGGGATACCAGAGCCGGAAAAAGAAACTTCCGGACAGGACGTTCAGAATCACGAACCGGGAAATAAAGCAGTTGACAGCGAAAAGGCGCTGACTGAAAGGCTTGCGGAGATGTCCGCTGTGATGAAAATCTGCGGTGCGCTGTCAATGAAAGATGTGGTCGGCTGGAATGAGGACACCGGGGCAGTTGCCATTGAAGATGCTGACAGGCGGTTGGAGGGAAAAGCGGTTTATGACGCTTTATTTTTGGAAGCCGCCGATTATGTTTTGATGCAGTCATTCAGCGGCAATGCAGAAAAAGCGGTGGAGATGGACGCTCTGCTGAAGGAAGCACAAAAGTATGCGGTACGTTATGAGAACAGGCAGGAACAGCAGAAAGAAGGACACGCTGCGGAAGTTCCTGAAGCAGAGCCGGATAACCGCATGGAAGAACGGGAAACAGCGGAACGCTTTACGGTAACGGAAACAACCGATGCCTTTACTGAACCTTATGCGGTTTGGGATAACGAAACACAGGATTATTATGTGTCAGGCGATGGCACAGTGCCGACATTTGCCACACCGGAAGAAGCGGATGCCTACTGCCAGAGGGTAAACGGAGATTTACAGGAGAAAGAAGCGGAAACCATTGCGGCAGAGCCAAAGATTGTTACAGAAACAGAAAATAACGCTGAAAAAGATGATTTTTCCGACATTGACACACAGGCAGTCCGGGAGCATCTGGAAAAAGCGGGAATCGTGGACGGGCAGCTTGTAGATGAAAATGCCTTAGAGAACGATCCGTTTATCCGTCAGGTCATGGGCGATGTGGAAGCGCTGACAGGGGAAACAGAACCAGAAAAATCATTAGTAAAAGTATCAGAAAAAGAGCCGGAGGTAGACAAGTCCGGCGCATCGAATTACCATATTTCATTTAATGAAGCCGAAAACACCGGGAAAGGATTTGCGCCGAAAGAGAAGTTCCGGCAGAACGTGGAAGCCATACGAACCCTTGAAAGGATAGAGGGGGAGCGCCGCACCGCAACGCTGGAGGAACAGGAGATTTTAGCAAAATATGTGGGGTGGGGCGGTCTTGCCGATGCCTTTGATTCTTCCAAAGCGAACTGGGCAAATGAATATCAGGAATTAAAGAGCCTGTTATCCCCGGAAGAATACGCTTCCGCAAGGGAAAGCACCCTAAATGCCCATTATACAAGCCCTGTCATCATTCAGGCAGTCTATGACGCAGTAGGGAGGATGGGATTCACCAGAGGGAATGTGTTAGATCCCGCCGCCGGGATTGGGAATTTCTATGGCTGTCTGCCGGAGGAAATGCAGGGAAGCAGGCTGTACGGGGCGGAGCTTGACGGGATTACCGGGCGCATCGCAAAACAGCTCTACCCTCATGCGGACATTCAGATAACAGGCTTTGAAAATACCTCTTATCCCAATGACTTTTTTGATGTGGCGGTGGGAAATGTGCCTTTCGGACAATATAAAGTGTCTGACAGGCAGTATGACAGGCACAATTTCCTCATACACGATTATTTTTTCGCAAAGACGCTGGATAAGGTCAGACCGGGCGGCATCGTTGCCTTTGTCACATCAAAGGGGACAATGGACAAGAAAAACCCGGAAGTGCGGAAATACCTTGCACAGCGGGCGGAGCTTCTGGGGGCGGTCAGGCTTCCGAACACAGCGTTTAAGGAAAATGCGGGTACGGAGGTTACTTCGGACATTCTGTTTTTAAAGAAGCGTGACCGGGTGTTAGACATCGAGCCGGAATGGGTGCATCTGACGGAAAAAGACGGCATTGTGATGAACCAGTATTTTGCAGACCACCCGGAGATGGTATTGGGAAAAATGGAGATGGTTTCGGGGGCGCATGGCATGGAGAGCGCCTGTCTGCCGGATACCTCCCTCCCCCTGTCGGCGCAGCTAAAACATGCCCTTTCCTATGTGGAGGGCAGCATCGAGCAGACGGATTTTAACGAGATTGACGATGAGCTGGAAAGGGAGAACATACCCGCCGATCCGGACGTAAAGAATTACAGCTATACCGTTGTGGACGGTATGGTGTATTACCGGGAAAATTCCATTATGAAGCCTGTGGACGTATCGGAAAAAATGGAGCAGCGCATGAAGGGCATGGTGGCGATCCGGGACTGCACACAGGAACTGATAAACTTCCAGTTGGAAGAATACCCGGAGGATATGATTAAGAATAAGCAGACGGAGCTAAACCAGCTATACGATGATTTCTCCAAGAAATTCGGTCTTATCAGTTCACAGACCAATAAAAGGGCGTTCAATCAGGATTCCAGCTACTGCCTGTTATGCTCCCTTGAAAGGCTGGACGATGAGGGGAACTTTATCGGCAAAGCGGATATGTTCACGAAGCGCACCATTAAAAAACAGGAAGTTGTGACGAGCGTGGACACTGCCAGTGAAGCGCTGGCGGTATCGCTCAGTGAGAAGGCGGGCGTGGACTTAGCCTATATGTCACAGCTTGCGGATAAGAGCGTGGAGGAGATTACAAAGGAGCTTGCGGGGGTAATCTTCCAGAACCCGGTGACAGAGGAATGGGAAACCGCAGACGAGTATTTAAGCGGGAACGTGCGGGAGAAGCTGTCGGTGGCAAAGACTTTTGCGGAAAACCACCCGGAATACGCCATTAACGTATCGTCACTGGAGGGCGTACAGCCGAAGGAACTTGACGCATCGGAGATTGAGGTGCGCATCGGCGCAACATGGATTTCCACGAAATATATCGAGGATTTCATGCGTGAAACCTTTGAAACGCCTGAATACCTGTTTGACCGCAACACTATGGGCGTACAGTATTCCAACGTGACCGGGCAGTGGAACGTGAAAGGGAAAAATGCGGACAGGGGAAATGCCCTTGTCAACATGACATTTGGAACGGGGCGGGCAAACGCCTATAAGATTTTAGAGGATTCTCTAAACCTTCGTGACACCCGCATTTTTGACGTTGTGACAGAGGACGGGAAGGAAAAGAGAGTCCTCAATAAAAAGGAAACCATGCTTGCAAGCCAGAAGCAGGAAGCAATCCGGGAAGCCTTTAAGGACTGGGTATTTCGTGATCCGGAGCGCAGGCAGGATTTATGCGCAAAGTATAACGAGCTTTTCAATTCCACCAGACCGAGGGAATATGACGGTTCGCATTTGAAATTCCCCGGCATGACGCCGGACATTGTACTCAGACCGCACCAGCTTAACGCTGTGGCGCATCAGCTATACGGGGACAACACGCTGCTTGCCCACTGTGTGGGGGCGGGAAAGACCTTTGAAATGATCGCTGCGGCAATGGAGAGCAGACGGTTAGGATTATGTCAAAAGAGCCTGTTTGTCGTGCCGAACCATTTGACGGAACAGTGGGCAAGCGATTTCCTGCGCCTGTATCCGGGGGCGAATATTTTAGCGGCAACAAAAAAGGATTTTGAACCCGCCAACCGGAAAAAGTTCTGTTCCCGGATAGCGACAGGGGATTATGACGCTGTGATTATCGGTCACAGCCAGTTTGAGAAAATCCCCCTTTCTACGGAAAGACAGATGGCAATGATTGAAAGGCAGATAGCAGAGATTGAAATGGCAATCGAATCACTGAAAGCGGAGAATGGCGAGCGTTACTCCATTAAGCAGATGGAAAAGACAAAAAAATCGCTGAACGCAAGGTTGAGCCGCCTGAACGATTCCAGCCGGAAAGACAATGTTGTGACCTTTGAGCAGTTGGGCGTAGATAGATTATTTGTAGACGAGAGCCATAATTATAAGAACCTCTTTTTATACACGAAAATGCGGAACGTGGCGGGAATTGCACAGACGGAAGCGCAGAAGTCCTCGGATATGTTCGCAAAGTGCCAGTACATGGACGAACTGACAGGAGGGAAGGGCATCACGTTCGCAACGGGAACGCCGATTTCCAACAGCATGACGGAGTTATACACAAATATGCGCTACATCCAGTACAACACGTTACAGCGTTTGGGACTGGGGCATTTTGACAGTTGGGCGGCATCATTCGGGGAAACGCAGACAGCGATTGAACTTGCGCCGGAAGGGACAGGATACCGGGCGAAAACAAGGTTCGCAAAGTTCTTTAATCTTCCGGAACTGATTGCGTTATTTAAGGAGAGCGCCGACATTCAGACGCCGGATATGCTGAAACTTCCTGTGCCGGAAGCGGATTATGAAAATGTAGTGTTAAAACCGAGCGAGTACCAGAAGGATATAGTGGCGTCGCTGGCGGAACGTGCCGAAGCTGTCCGGGACAGGAAAGTGGACGCAACGGTTGACAATATGCTCAAGATAACCAACGATGGAAGAAAGCTGGCGTTAGACCAAAGACTGATAAACGATATGCTTCCCGATGAAGAAAACTCTAAAGCCGCAACCTGTGTGGAAAAGGCATTTGAGATATGGGAGCAGACAAAAGAACAGAAGTCGGCGCAGCTTATCTTCTGTGATTTATCCACACCGAAAGGGGATGGGACGTTTAATGTATATGAGGACATCAGGGACAAACTCATGGCAAAGGGAGTGCCGGAGAATGAGATTGCTTTTATCCATGATGCCAATACGGAAACAAGGAAAGCGGAGCTGTTCGCAAAGGTAAGGAGCGGGCAGGTTCGTTTTTTGTTAGGCTCAACCGCCAAAATGGGAGCCGGGACGAACGTACAGGATCGGCTCATCGCCCTGCACCACCTTGATGTGCCTTGGCGTCCTTCCGACATTGAACAGCAGGAGGGGCGTATTTTAAGGCAGGGCAACCTCAATCCGAAAGTGAAGATTTTCCGTTACGTTACCGAAGGTACGTTCGATTCGTACTCATGGCAGCTCATTGAAAACAAGCAGAAATTCATCGGTCAGATTATGACGAGCAAATCCCCGGTGCGGAGCTGTGAGGACATAGACGAAGCGGCTCTAACTTATGCGGAGGTAAAGGCTCTGGCAACGGGCAATCCATATATAAAAGAAAAGATGGATTTGGATATTCAGGTATCCAAGTTAAAACTGTTAAAGCAGAACCATACGAGCCAGAAATACCGTTTAGAGGATAATATCGTGAAGCATTACCCTGTGCAGATAGCAGCCATGAAGGAACGCCTTGCGGGGTATCGTGCCGACATTCAGACCTATGCGCAGAATAAATTCCCGGATAAAGACACGTTTTCCATAAAAATCGGAAGCCGGGTATATACGGACAAAAAGGAAGCAGGAGCAGCGCTGATTGATATGTGCCGGAGCGCAAAACAGCCGAATATGGCGGTCACAATCGGGGAGTATCAGGGATTCAAGATGAGCGTTTCCTTCGATTCGTTCTTTTCCAAGTTTACGGTCAACTTAAAGGGCAGTATCAGCCATGAGGTGGAGATCGGCGCTGATCCTCTGGGGAATTTACAGCGGTTAAGCAACGCCTTAGAGGGCATGGATAAGAGAATGGGAGAAGTGGCGCAGAAACTGGAAAACGTGGAGCATCAGCTTGAAACCGCAAAAGTGGAGGTCAAAAAGCCATTCGCACAGGAAGCGGAGCTTGCGGAGAAGCTGGAACGCCTGACAGAATTAAATGCCCTGTTAAACATGGATGAAAAGGGCGGCGATGGAATCGACTTGGACGATGCGCCGGAGAATGACGGGGAACAGGAGGAACTTGACACAGAGGAAATGGGGCATGATGCGGAAGCTGTGGCGGATGCGCCTTTCAGACCGCAGTTTAACCGGGCAGTACCGGAAAAAGTAGCGGAACATGGGAAAGTGCAGATGTTAGCAGACAGTCCGAGAGGTCGCATTTCCATAAAAGAAAAACTTGCCGAGATGCGTGAGAAGGCGTATGGGCAGAAAGTGCCGGAAAAAGCGGATTTGCAAAAGGGCAGGGGAAAGGAAGAAACTTTATAATATTTTGGAAAACAGGCGGCGGATATAAGCTGCCTGTTTCCATTTCAGAAAAAGGAGGGCAAAAATGGAAACAGCAGAACAGAGTACAAAAAAGATTATGGAAGAAAATGATGCGTTAAAGCAGTTCATGGAGCTGCTTAACCAGCAGGGCATGAAAGAACAGTCACAGGATTTTATGGGGATTTTCTGGTATGTGGCAGGGATGCAGGTACAGCTTAGCGCAGTGGTGGATGAATTACAGGGTGTCCGGGAGCAGCTTTCACAGATGCAGGAACAGCAGCCAAAATCCGTTACAGAGAAGCTCATGGACAAAGTGGCGCACCTTCAGGAGAAAATCACAAGCCTGTCGGAACGTCTGGCATCGGCAAAAAGCCACTTGTTGGAAACAGCGGCACAGGCGGTCAGCGCTTTTCAGGAAAAAGGGAAAGCGGAGATGTGCAGGGTTCTCCAGAAGGGGATTTCCGGCGTGAAGTCCATGCTTTCCGGATACCGGGAGCGTCTGGTTGATGTAGTGATGGATTTTGAAAAGACAGCCAACCAGATTGACAGCATCGGGGACGAGTTAAAGCAGATCGGGAACAGCGTTTCCAACGTGGGCAGGCTGTTAGCCGGGAATGGCACGAAAGAAGTATCGGACGAAAAACCGGGCGTCGGTCTGACAAGGGTTATCAACAAGCCTGTAAAAAAGACGGTGGAGAACCTTCGGAAAAGGATTGACGGGGCAGATAAGGCGTTTGAAAAGCTGGATCGGCTCTCTGAAAGTCTGGATTCTGGGAAGGAAGCGGAGAAAGGCGGGCGGGTGTCCGTAAAGGATAAGCTGTCACAGATGAAGTCAAAGGCAGACCAGCAGAAGAAAGCGCCGGAGCCGGACAAGGAAAAGCCAAAAAGCAAAGAGGAATGTTTGTAAAATTATCAGCAAAAAAATATCCAGAGCGGGGACAGAGGGAAACATATCTGTCCCTGTTTTTATGGAGGAAAAGGAGAAATAACAGTATGGCAGATGTGAGAACGGAAAAGCAGAAAGTAAAGGAGATAACGGACAGGCTGGAGGAAGGCTTGAAGGAATTATTTGAAGGGGAGAAATATAAAAGCTATCTGAATACCATGTCAAAATTCCACAATTACAGCGCAAACAATATCCAGCTCATAGAAATGCAATGCCCTGACGCAACCTACGTTGCCGGGTACAAGGCATGGGAGAAAAATTTTGAGCGTCATGTGAACAGGGGCGAGAGGGGTATCCGTATCCTTGCGCCCGCACCTTATAAGATTAAGGAAGAACAGGAGAAGATTGATCCGGTAACAAACGAGCCTGTGCTTGACAGGGACGGGATGCCCGTCATGGAGGAAGTGGAGATAAAGATACCCGCCTTCCGTGTTGTGACAGTGTTCGATTATTCGCAGACGGACGGAAAAGAACTTCCCGGACTTGGCGTGAGCGAACTGCATGGAAACGTGGAGAATTACCGGGATTTTATGGAAGCGCTCAGCCGGGTTTCTCCCGTTCCAATCCGCTATGAGGGCATGGAGGGTGACAGGAAAGGCTATTTTATTGATTTAAGCCACCCTATCTCTATTAAGGAAGGCATGGAAGAAGTGCAGACCGTAAAAACCGGAGTCCATGAGGTGGCACACGCCAAACTCCATGCAAAGGAAGCGGAACAGGAAACGGGTTTTGCCAAAGACCGGGAAACAAAGGAAGTCGAAGCCGAAAGCATTGCCTACACCGTATGCCAGCACTTCGGGATTGATACGTCCGATTATTCTTTCGGCTATATCGCCGGATGGAGCAGCACAAAGGAAATGCCGGAGTTAAAATCTTCCCTTGATACGATACGCCGGACTTCCTCGGAACTGATAAAGGGGATTGAAGCGCAGCTTCTGGAGATTGAAAAAGAACGTGCTGCAGAACAGGCACAGGAGGATATTATTCTGCTTGTGTCAAATACAGACCGTTCGGAATATGACCTTTTAAGCGTGAAAGACATAGAGAGGGCGGAACTGATAAACTTATTGTCTGACATGAAAGACGATGACAGGCAGAGTGTGGAAGCCTACCTTGAAAGAGCCGGGGCGTGGGTAACGCCGCTTGGGAACGAGCGCAGTGAGGACGTGGAGGAATTTCATTTAGACTATGCCTATAATACCGACACAAACGAGATAACCGATTATAAGGCATTACAGGAAGAAAGGGAAAAAGCAAATATTCCTGTTGAATATGGTGATGTGATTGTGAGAATTTCTATGCCAGAAAACGGGGAATACGAAACCATTAAAATTACAAATATGCAGTCGGAAGTGCAGAACGCTTTATATGATATGCTGTTTCCGGAAGAAGATGTGCGGCAGGGAAGCGTTACGGACTACCTGAAAGAAAAAGGCTTTGTATTTGTGCCGATTATGAGAAGCGGCGGTTTGAATGACGGTTATCCTCAGTTCTATGATTTTGATGTGGATGTGGCAAAAAAGGAGATTCATGCCGCTTCGGAGCTTCCGGCAACAGTACAGGCAGAGCAGCTCATTAACCGCATGGAATTTCACAGGACGGTATATGACAGCGATGAGCGCAACCTGATTATGAACCATGCGTATAAGCTGGACAATATGTATGCCACAACTTCCCTTGCCCATTCCCTTGCGGAGCAGAAAGACGATTTAAAGCAGCTTTGGGAAACAATCAAGGCGGCGGAGGAAGAAATTGATGCCCTTCCGGACGGAATGGTGGGACTGTCGGAGATGCACGAATACGGATATTCGTGGGATGAAATGCTCCCGCTGACAAAGGAAAGGGCATCGAAACTGTTCGGGGAAGATGTGGCGGTGTACCAGCTCCATGCGGACGGTTCGGAAACGCTTGTGGAGGACAGTGCGGCATTACAGGGGCATGATGGTCTGTTCGGCGTGGAAAAAGGCGATTGGAACGCCTATCTGGAATACCAGACCATGAAGCAGGAATTAGCGGAAAGCGAACCGAACCGGGAAGCACAGCTTTTATATGGCAAAGAGGACAGGTTTGGCATCTACCAGCTTAAAAGTACGGAGGAAACAAGGGATTTTCGCTATATGGCAATGGACTACCTTGAAATGAAAGGGATTCCGGTATTGAAAGAGAATTATGAGCTGGTCTATACCGGGGAGCTGAAGGAGGGCATGAGCCTTGATGATATTTTTACAAAGTTCAATATAGACCACCCGGCGGATTTTACCGGACATTCCCTTTCTGTCAGTGATGTGGTGGTGTTGCATCAGGACGGGGAGAACACAAGCCATTATGTGGATTCCCTCGGTTACAGGGAGATACCGGAGTTTACAAAGGAAATGGAAGTGGCGGCAGAGATTGCGGGTGGGGAAGTTCCGGCTGTGGATGCGGCAGATGAAACACTGGAGGAAAACAGACAGGGAGAACCGGACGGAGATAAGGTTTCCTACTATGTCATTGAGGATTTATCCACATGGGCGGAGAACAGCCCGGAAAAAAGCAGACTGGAGCGTTTTGAAAGCCTTCCGGAAGCGGTAGCGAAATTTGCAGAGTATCAGGGGAAAATTACACAGGATAAGCCGGATATGGCAAGGGCAACTTTCGGATTCAATGTCAATGGCAGCGAGTTTGACCTGATCCATGTCAGAAACCATGAAAACTGTCTGTCACTGGATTTTACGCACAGCAGGGCGGCAGGGGAAAGTAGCCGCTTCATGGACGATTTACAGACTTTATATGATAAGGTCGGCTTTGACAAGGTAAGGGTTCACCGGGAAATGTCACCGGAGGAAGTGAAGGATTTTGTAAAACAGCGGTTTGAGCATCAGTTAAAAAGCAGCGGTCTTGATGATATTTCCCTCTATATGGACAGGTTTGATGCGCTTTATGAACAGGGGAAGATGGAACACCTGATGCCCACAGCCAACCAGAAGCGTATCGTGGAAGATGTAACGTTCATGGAATGGGAAAATCCGTACATAGATACCACTGTCAGGGAAGCGGAAAAAGTGGAAACGGAGCTTGCGTTTCAGTTGGCAGACCGTTACATTAGTATTCAGGAAGTCAGCGAGGGGTATGATTACACAATCTATGATATGAATTACCGGGAACTGGCTGGAGGTGTATATGACAATCCAGCCTTAACAATCAGACAGGCGCTTAATGAGATTGTGACAGACTTAAAAGAGCCGATGCACCGGAGTGAACTGGAGGGTAATATCCACACTTACGATGAACTGATTCCAATTGATTATGATGAGCTGGCAGAAAAAGCGGAACAGGAAGCAAAATACGGAATGGAAAGACGTATGCAGAAAGAAGCACAGGATCGCAAAGCGGTAGAAGAATTTAAAGCCAAGACAGGGGAATTATTCAATAGAATCAGCGGAAAGACACAGGAGGACATAGAGCTTGATGTTTATGCCTATTTACAGTCCAAGATTGACGAGTATGAGATAAACATAGAACTTGTGGACATGGCAGTATCGGGAAGTCGGTGCAGAGGTCTTGAAAAAGCGGGTTCTGACCTTGATGTGGTCGTGGAGTATAAAGGAAGGGAAACGGAAGATGACCTGTTCAATGCCTTTAATGAGGACGGTTTTATGATTGGCGGCATTAAAGTAGACATCAATCCCATAACGGAGGGAAAGACCGGGACGCTCGGAGAGTATCTTCCGGGGGTGGAATCCTATCTTGAGGGCGTCCGGGAAGCAAGGGAACATGAACCGAAAAGCATTTTCAGTATACGCATGAATGATGAAGAACGCTTTTTTGAGAATACCAGCGGTCTTGATACTGATGCTTTGTGCAGAGCCTACGGGGAGTGTCGTCTGCCTTTTGTGGAAATGGAACAGTATGGCAGATGGATTGATATAGGGGAGTATGCACAGATACAGCAGAGTGACCGCCTTGCATTTTCCATAGAATTTAATGAGGAAACAGACAGGATTACCATATTTGACGGGAAGAACTTTGAGAACAGGGGGCTTCGTGAAACTGTCTATCCGGAACAGAAAGAAAATGATGTTAAGATAACGCTGACTGTTGCAGAGTGCGGGGAGTTCCATAATCTAGGAGAATACCATGAGGGGATAGAAAGTGTGGAGGAAGCAGTCGCTGTTTTTAACCGGATACCGCCGGAGAGGATGAACGGTATCCCAAGCATCGGCATCAACATTCATACGGAAGGGACGGAAGCGTATGAGGACACGCAGATGGATATTGTGTCGGGCAGGACTGCCGACTTGGAGATTCTGGACTATGTACCGGATATTACGGACAATCCGAAGGCGGTAGCGGTGATTGCGGAGCTGATCGACAAGATGCCGGATATTGAAGTGCTTGGTTCTCTGGAGAAGTGGCAGGTGGCTTTCCTTGCCAAAGAGATAGACCAGCTTTCGTATGATTATGACACTCATCAGTACAATGATACGGTGGAGGACAGGGAAGCACAGGTAGCGAATATCACAGAGGACATCAGAAACGGGAATACGGACTATCTGAATGATTTCCTCAATGCCATGATTTCTGACAGCATGAGGGAAGGCATAACGGACATTTTCGGAAAAGGCGCAGAACTGGATGACAGCGAGGGCGTACAGACTGCAAGGAAGGCAAAGGAACTTTTAGACAGGCTGGCAGAATATAAGCCGCTTGCAAAGGTTGAGGAACTGGAAGAATGTAATTATAACATGATTGATAACGTCCTGAACAATGAGAAGCCGAAAGAGGAAAAGGAGAAGCAGACAGGCAGGGTTTCCATAAGGGAAAAGCTGGCGGAGAAAAAGGCGGTCATCGAGCAGAGGGATAAGTCGGAAAAGGAAGTCCCGGAAAAGGGAACAGAGAAAAAATCAGAGAGGGAGATATAGAATATGGATAAATTTACAGTGGAAGAAATGAATCTGATGTGTGTGTTTGAGGGGCAGGACAGAACAGGCATGATTGCCGATATAAAGAACGTAATCCCCCACATACAGGACAGCGATATGGTGGAGCTTTCAAGACAGGTCTTGGAAAAGCTGGAAGCCATGAGCGATGAAGCATTTGCGGAGGTGGCGCTGGAAGCGGCGGAGTGATTGACGCAAAACTTTTATAGCATTATTCGACATAACGTGCTATAATTCTCTTAGTCAGATTAGAGCGAGTAGGGATAGTCTGCGGTTGTCCTTTCTGGAAACGGAAAGGAGGTCGGTATGAACACACTTGAGATACTTACACTGCTGCTGGTCATTTTCGCAGCATTAACATACTTAGACAACAGAAACAACCGCAAGTAACGGAAAAGGCTATCCTCTACTGCGAATAGAGGATAGCCAGTGATCCGTTTTTTCTAAAATTGATTACTCGTTTCCGATTGAACAACCGTCGGACGTGCTTGAATCCTTCGGCTTCTAATATGATTATAAACCAACACTGCGAATTTTGCAAGAGGGTTTAGGAAATGGGGGTGCTTCGGCACTCCTATTTTTTTACGGATTTGTAGATTATATGATAAAATACGCCTATCTACAAGAAGCAAACAGGTACAAGAAGCTTGACAGTTAATCAAAAATGGCGCAGTCGTTCGGGTTACACTTGAATTAGAAAAAGCTGTATTTTCAAGTATTTAGACACCATTCCCTATTTATGAAAAAAGTTGTAAAGTGGTGTTATTGTGGTATAATGGAGTGAATCTAAATTTCCAGAGGTGATTGAAGATGAAATATGAAAAAAGTATGACTCTAAAGAATGGTAAGAAGTGTTTGATTAGAAACGCTGTCGGTGATGATGCACAGGAAGTCTTAAATATTTTTCTTCTAACTCACGAGCAGACAGATTTTTTATCATCATACAAAGATGAAGCAACTTTTGATACGACATTTGAGAAACAATTTTTGACCGAAAAAGAGTGTGCGGATAGAGAAATCTATCTTTGTGCCGTTGTAAATGGACATATTGTTGGAACTGCTATGGTGGACAGTAAAGGCGAGAATAAAGTCAAGCATCGTGCAGAATTTGGAATTGCGATTGGTAAGGATTTTTGGGGTATGGGAATAGGTCGAGCATTAACCAAAGCCTGTATAGAGCGTGCAAAGGATGCCGGATATTCTCAACTGGAATTAGAGGTCGTAAGCGACAACAATAGTGCGATTGCCCTGTACAAAAGCATGGGATTTGTTGAGTTCGGGCGCAATCCAAGAGGCTTTATTTCGCGCTACCGTGGCTGGCAGGAATTGGTTTCAATGAGATTGGAATTGAACTGACAAATTCGGGATTTGGAGTGAAAAAATACATGAGAGATAAAAGAAAATTGTTTTTAACTTCCAGCGGACTGACAGAACCAATGATATCTATGTTTACAGGAATCATAGGAAAGAAAACGGAAGATATGAAGATACTTTATATCCCTACTGCCGGAATTGAAACGGATGCGGCGAGGGAGGGCATATCAATATGTTTGTATGAGCTTTTAAAAATGGGGATACGTTCTGAAAATATTTTGATATATAATTTGGAACTAATTTTATCCAAAGGATATGAACGTACATATTCTGCATACATTAAGGAAGGACATATTGCAGGCAGATTAATGCACTTAGAAGAATTAGAGAAGTTTGACGCTGTTTTTATGAGTGGCGGAGACTGTGCTGTTTTGTGCCGTGAAATGACAAGAACCGGATTTGATACAATATTAAAAAGAGCAATAAACGATGGACTTGTTTATGTCGGAATCAGCGCAGGAAGTATGTATGCTGCAGGTAATATGGAGAATGGGCTGCATATCATTCCTAATTCAATCATTCCCCATTACATAGAACAAGATCAGTTTTCATTGAAAGATAAGGAAATTCGACTTATAAATGGCTCGGCTGTATATATAGATGGAAATGATGTAAGCCTGATATAATTTTATATTTCCCAATTAATAAACACTTCGTAAACTTCTGATTGAACCTAACTGAAAAATCGGAGCTAAAAAGGAGAAAATGCTGTGAAAAAATTGAGTGTACAAGCTGAAGAGATAATGATAGAACGCTTTGGGAAAGATACGGTTATTGCATTGGCAACAGTAGAGAATGGAATACCTTATGTGCGGTATGTAAATGCATATTATGAAAATGGTCAATTTTATATAATTACATATGCACTTTCCAATAAAATGAAACATGTGGAAAAGAATCCCGATGTTGCAATAGCTGGTGAGTGGTTTACGGCACATGGTGAGGGAGTTAATTTAGGCTATTTTGGAAAACAAGACAATTATTTGATTGCTGAGAAACTGAAAAAAGTTTTTGCGGATTGGATTGATAATGGGCATAATGATTTTGATGACGAAAATACCATAATTCTGTGTGTGAAATTAACAGACGGGATATTACTCTCGCACGGTACAAGGTATGAATTTTAGACATCAATTTCTGTTGGAATTATCGGAGGTACGGCATATGAAAGGTTTTCATAGAGACAATCTGCTGTTTTCCCTTTGTGGTTTGAATTGCGGGTTATGTCCAATGCACTTAAACAAATATTGCCCCGGCTGCGGTGGCGGAGAGGGGAATCAGTCCTGTAAAATTGCAAAGTGTAGTTTAGGGCATGATAGTGTGGAATATTGTTTCCAGTGCAGTAAGTACCCTTGTGAGAAATACAGTCATATAGATGACTTTGATTCATTCATTACACACCGTAATCGAATGGCTGATTTGAAAAAGGCAAAAGAGACAGGAATAGGAGCATACAATGCGGAGCAGGCAGAAAAGGTGGAAATATTGAATTTCCTACTAACCAATTATAACGATGGAAGGAAAAAGACTCTTTTTTGTGTGGCGGTAAATCTTTTGGAATTGCCGGAGATAAATGAGATACTTGTGCAAATTAAGAGCAATTCGGAATTGGACGGGTTTACATTGAAAGAAAAAAGTGCTTATGTTGCGGGTTTGTTTCAAAATGCTGCAAAGCAAAAAAATATTGAACTAAAGCTGCGCAGGAAAAAATAATTTGATGCAGGAAAGGGGAATTTTCATGAAATATAATTGTACGGTTATATCGGTAGAGGACATCCATGTTGCAAGAAAATTTTATGAGGATTTATTTGGATTAGAAGTATTTCAGGATTATGGGATAAACATAGCCTTTACCTGTGGATTAGCTTTACAGCAGGATTTTGATTGGCTTGTTCATTTGCCAAAAGAAAATGTATTGGCAAAATCTAATAATATGGAACTGTGCTTTGAGGAACAGGACTTTGACGGCTTCTTAAACAAACTGAAAAAGTATCCCAATGTTGAGTGTCTGGGAGAAGTGATTGAGCATAGCTGGGGGCAGCGTGTTATTCGATTTTATGATTTAGACGGACACATCATAGAAGTTGGCGAGGACATGAAAATGGTTATAAAGCGTTTTCTTTCTTCTGGAATGACCTTGGAAGAAGCTTCTGCGAAGATGGATGTTTCTATTGAGGATTTAACGAAACTGTTGAGTAGTTAAATTGAGAATTTATGTTGTATCTACGCTGAAAATGTAATAATCTTTTTTGAGAAAAGATGAATACAAATCTAAAGTTATAAAGGAGTAACGAGTATGCTGGACAAAATACCTAACGCAGAAGAAATGACTGGTTTAATCGGACAGTCGCTATATGATATATGGAATAAACTTTGTGCTTTAATTGATGAAAAGTATGACATGGAATGTTTATGGAACAAAGGTGGTAAGGCATGGACTTATGAATATAAATATCGTCGTGGCGGAAAAACGCTTTGTGCATTATACGCAAGGGAAAACTGTGTAGGATTTATGATTATCTTAGGGAAAGATGAACAATTAAAGTTTGATACAGATAGAAATAGTTATTCAAAAGAAGTGCGAAAAATTTATGATGAAACGAAAACCTATCACGACGGAAAATGGTTAATGTTTGAGCCAACAGATACCGCCTTATTTGATGATTTTGTTAAACTGCTGGGAATAAAAAGAAAACCCAACAGGAAGTAATGATTTTATATTTCCTTGATAAATACAAATCCCAGTTGAACGGATCAACACAAATAAATGTGAACATAGAAGAGCGAAAAATCAAGAATATGGATTCAGTTGCTTTTGAGCATGGGAAGCCATGTGAAAATAATTTTGCCGGAGATTTAGCGCAATGAATCAATTCAAACAGCTCAAAAATTTTCCACCTGTGCGGTTGGGATTGAGTTCATTAACATATATCTTAAGGATTTTGTGATTTTGGTGAACAAAAATTCGCTTGGGATGTTTTATCAATCATAAAAATTCCAGTTTGCAGAGCTGAAAGTCGGAATTCAATGGGGGACATGATTTAATTATAATAAGAAGTGCAGGACAAATTCCGAATTCTTATCTGAGAGAAGCGAAAAGATGGGAGAGCAGCGATGAAAATAGACCGCTTATTAGAAATTATCATATATTTGCTGAATCATGACCATGTTCCTGCAAGCTATCTGGCAGAGCGTTTTCATGTATCGGTCAGAACGATACAGAGAGATATGGTCAGCATTGCAGAAGCGGGAATTCCTGTATATTCTGATCAGGGGAAGAGCGGAGGATATTCCATTTTACCGTCCTATAAGGTCAGAAACTGCAATATCCGTCAGGAAGAACAGCAGTTGATCCGTCAGGCGCTGGAAAGCCTTGCAACCTCGTATGCAAATGAAACACTGGCAGGCTTAATTGAAAAGTATCATCTGCTTCTGGATAGGAATCAGGAGCAGAGTGTCTTTTTTGATTTTGGAATCGCAAGAGAAAACCAGCAGGTGCAAAAAATGAATCAAATACTGGAGCGGGCAATTAGAACAAATGCATTGGTTGAATTCTTTTACAGGGATGCACAGGGAAAGGAAACGCAACGACTGGTTGAGCCTCTCGCCATGCAGTATAAATGGTATTCATGGTATTTGTTTGCATGGTCAGTTCCGCAAGAGGTTTACCGTACTTTTAAAGTTGCACGAATCCGCAGGCTTCGGATTACGCCGGGAAAATCTGACAGAAAGCATCCGGCGGTGAAAGAGCTTATGGAGCAGTCAGACAGGGCATATTGTGAAACTTGTGTAACACTGGAAGTGGATTTTGATAAAAAAGATACATGTCTGATGGAAGAATACTTTCCAGACAGCAGAATAGAAGAGAGGTCAGAGGAAAAATCAAGAATATGGATTCAGGTTCCTCCGGGAGAGCGTTTATGGAAAGCGCTGCTTTTAAGCATGGGAAGCCATGTGGAAATCATTTCGCCGGAGATTTATCGCAACGAGCTGATTCGGACAGCTCAAAATTTTTTATCTAATTACGACATATAGCTGTCGCAGAAGCATGGTATGATGGAATTGTTTTTATAGAACACAGAATATTTTGCACTTATAGTGGCAGTGAAAAAGAAAGAAGGAAAATAAGATGAGTGAACTTATGAAAGCGTCGATTGTAAATTGTGGGGATGTGTATCAGGACTGTCCGGTTTTTGATGATGGAAACTATTGCCTGCGTTTGGTTGCGGAAGACGATGCCGGGGATTTGCTGAAGGTCTATTCGGACGAGAAGGCGGTTGCGTTTTTTAACAGTGACAACTGTGGTGGGGATGATTTCCATTATACATCTTTGGAGAGGATGAAAGAGGCAATCAGATACTGGCTTTGGGAGTATGAAAGAAGGGGATTTGTAAGATGGTGTATTTTCAGTTATAAAGAGGAAACGGTCATAGGAACGGTTGAGTTATTCCACAGGGATTCTGAGGATTATTTTACAGACTGTGGGTTGCTGCGGCTGGATCTTCGGAGCGATTATGAAAAAACGGATGTGATAAAGGAGATTTTACAGCAGATAGGCACCTCGGCGTTTGATATGTTTTCCTGTCAGATGTTGGCAACGAAAGCAGTACCAGCAGCAAAAGAACGTATTCAGGCATTAATGGAACTGGGATATGAAAAATCGGATCATACGCTGATTGGACACGATGGCAGCCAGTATAAATCTTATTGGGTTCTAAATAAGAAGTAGGAAACATGATGGCAGAATCAGCCATAATAATATATTTTTCTATATCATTTGTGCCTTTTTACTATAAGATAGAAGTTTTAAAACGGGTTCCTGTTTGTAAGGATTTTTTCATAATTTCTACAAAAAGACAGGAATGGATGGGATTCCGCCGCAGTCAGCATTGTGCGTAATGTGTATAACTCCCCTTCTTATGGAGCTGTGGGCAACACTGTTTACAGGATGTGGGAAAGCTGCTCTTGCTTTCCCATGTGCTGTGAATGGTGTTGTCCATAGCGGAATGGGGAGTTATGCACATTTCCATGATGCGATTTTTGGCTCTTAACAGGCTGTTCTCTGCCCTTTTTACCGGGAAGGGGAGATATTCCTGTCCGGCTGTTCCTGTGCGTCTTTTTGCGGCTCTGTGCGCCCTAAATATCGGTTTAGGTTCTCTAGTTTCCGGTTCAGGGATTTCAGTTCTTTTTCACAGTTTTTATAGGTGGCGGTCAGTTCTTTCTTCTGTGCGGTCAGTTCCTGATATTCTGCCTTCAGCTTGTCGATATTCAAGCCTTTTAAGGGGATACCCGCCTGTTCCAGCATACGCCTTGCGCCGCCATAGAGAATGATCTGGCTCTCATGTTTCCGGAAATAAGCGTCAGGGTTTTTGGACTTTTTGTAGGCAATATGATAAGGCTTGTTTGTCTTGTACTGTTCCGCATATTTTATGATTTCGGCAAGGTCTTTGATGCGGTTCTCTAACTTGCGGACAGTCTGTTTTGCTTCCTTCCCGGTGGCAGATGTGGCGGCAATTTTTTCTTCCAGTTCTTTCATAGAGCCAGCTTCATTGTATGCCTGTGCAGCAATTTTCAAATTTTCAATCGCTGCCCACCTTTGCAGTCCCGGACTGTTCTGGAATTTTTCGTCAGAGGTGTCAATCAGTTTCCGATTTGCATAATCCTTTTTTGGGATAACCGCTTTCCGTTCCCTCTTTAATGCAATCCGTTCTTTGATGCGTTCTTTTGTGTATTCCCTGCCGAGGGATTTCACGCTGCCACGCACAAAACGGTCTTTCCCAAGCGGACGGAAGGAGATATATTTTGGCGCATCTTCCCCGAAACTTTCCCCTTTTATTTCATAGCCTTTTGCCTTCATCAGCAGGAGAAATTCCTCATAGGTGGAGGATGATTTTATGGCGGCATTGATGTCTTTCCTTATCTGCGTTTTCCATGCCGCCCCGTTTTTGTCCGACTGCCATTCGTTGTACTTTTTCCCACGTTCCCCACCGGGGATAATGACGGAAAGGTTATGCTCGCTGCACAGTTCATCGCTCAATTTTCGGATGCGGTAATAGGTCTGTTTACAGTCATGGTATTTGTCATGCTCAAGGTTGTCCGCCGCACAGAAAATGATGTGGTTATGGACGTGACCTTTATCAATATGTGTGGTGACAACATAAGAATATTTCCCTTCTAAAACTTTGTCGGCAAGCTCTTTTCCTATCTGGTGCGCTTCCTCAAAGCTGACCTCACCGGGAGCGAAAGCCTGTATCAGATGGTAGGCTTTGTTGGGGCTGTTTTCCCGGCAGTGGTCTAAGGTATATTTGAAGTCAATCGCTGCGGTTTCCGGCGCACAGGCATAGGAAGAAATGTAGATGCTTTCGTCTGTTTTATCTGGGTTACAGATGTAGGCTACCGCTTTATCAACGGTTGCTGTGATAGCATGGATTTTTGTGTATGCCATACCTGTTTCATCAACTCCTTTACTTCGTCCATATCTTCCTGATAGACATGGTTTGTGCTGTTAATCCTCTTTGCAATCTGGTTTAAGCTGGAGCTGATCCGTCCAAGCTCTGTGTTGTACTCCCGGAGGAAACTGTAATCCACATCATAGACATATCCGTAGAGAATCAGCTTCCGAAGGAAAGCCGATTTGCTTTTCATGCCGGACAGTTTAAACTTCTCGTCAAGGATAAACTGTTCCTTATCATTCAGGTGAAATTCATTGCGGTTGGTGCGTGTCCTGTTTGGCATTTCTGATACTTCCTTTCTGTTTTTGGGTACAAAAAAACTGCTGTAAATTGTCCGGTTTACAACAGTCTGGTTTCGTGTCTGTTCAGTTGTTTTTGGATAGAATTATCCATGTGTTATTGTAGCAAATCTGCTAGGAAAGGTCAAGGACTGGCAGAAGAAAAACGGGAAAAAATCAAAGAGGGTTAGGGATACTTCCCTATGGAAATTTCATCATACGGACGGTAGGGAAGTATGGGGAATTTCGCCCATGTGTCCGGACATGGGCAGTGCTTGCTATTCTTGTCTTTCGACACTCCCGGAGGGTGTGTCGGTCATAATGTTGTTAGATAAGACATAATGCTTGCTTTAAATACTTGAAATTATTCGGTTGGACGTATATAATTGTAACTGCTAAGTTTTGAGAGGAGTGAGTAAAAATGTTTGAGTATATTTCTGCACCGGAAGCGGCGGTGAAATGGGGCATCTCAGAAAGACGGGTACAGAAGCTGTGTGAGGAAGGGCGTATACCCGGAGTGGCAAAATTCAGCCGTATGTGGTTGATTCCCAAAGATGCAGAAAAACCGGTTGATGGGAGAATAAAGGGAAGAGAGGAAGAAGATAGAAAATGAAGCGCTTGTTTTTATTGGAAGATGATTTAAGCCTGATAAACGGGCTTGTCTTTGCTGTAAAAAAACAGGGGTATGAGATAGAGATTGCCCGTACTACACTGGAAGCGGATACTTTATGGGCAGATGGAAAATATGATCTGGTTATTTTGGATGTGTCGCTTCCTGACGGCTCCGGTTTTGATTTCTGCAAAAAGATACGGCAGACGTCAAAAGTGCCTGTCATGTTCCTTACCGCTGCGGATGAAGAAACAGATATTATTATGGGGCTTGATATTGGGGGAGACGATTATATCACGAAACCGTTCAAGCTGGCAGTGTTTCTTTCAAGAATTAATGCACTGCTCCGCAGGAGTGAAAATTTCAGTGCTGCCGTTACAGAATTAAATTCAGGCGGTATCAATATCCAGCTTTTAAAAGGCGAAGTATATAAAGGAGGCAGTCAGGTTGAGCTGACAGCTAGCGAGTATAAGCTGCTGTGCCTGTTTATGGAAAACCCTGACCAGATACTTTCTTCAGAACAGATTTTGGGCAGATTGTGGGATTGCAGCGAAAGCTATATAGATAATAATTCCCTTACGGTATATATCCGCAGGCTCCGCACAAAAATTGAGGATAATCCGGGAGAACCGAAACGGATTGTTACTGTCCGGGGCATGGGATATAAATGGAATACTGCGGATTGAGGTGTGGAATGAAAATATTTGCAAACCAGAAAATTAAACAGCTCTTTGGAAGTGTTTTGCTGTGCATTTTTGCTTTTACATTGATTGCGGTATTTCTAATCGGTTTTAAAGTCGATCATGCGGCAGTTTACACGATGATCTGTTTTTGGGTAATGAGTGCTGGCATACTGGCGCTTTGTTATGGGTATTTCAGGGAACAGCATAAAGTCATGGAACATGCCATATCACAGATTACCGAATATATATCCGGCAACAAAGATGTTACGATTGAATGTAATGATGAGGGCGAGTTATACAGGCTGTTCCATGAGGTAAATTCTTTGGTTGCCATTTTAAATGCCCATGCGGAAAAAGAAAAAAACTCAAAGGATTTTTTGCGCAATACCATATCCGATATTTCCCACCAGTTAAAAACACCTCTTGCCGCCCTTAATATCTATAACGGTATTATACAGGACGAGGCACGTGAATATCCAACGATTCAGGAATTCAATCTGCTGTCGGAACAGGAGCTTGACCGGATAGAAACACTGGTGCAAAATCTTTTGAAAATTACAAAGTTAGACGCAGGTACGATTGTGCTGGAAAAGTCGTTGGAAAACGTATCGGAACTGGCTGAGAATATAAAAAAACAGTTCCTGTTTCGTGCGGAACAGGAAGGAAAAGAAATCCGTTTATCCGGCAATGGGGAAATCACGCTTTTATGTGACCGTAATTGGATAACGGAAGCTATCAGTAACCTTGTGAAAAATGCTCTTGAACATACAGAAAAAGGTGATTATATCCATATGGAATGGCGGTCTTTTGCGTCTGTTGTCCAGATTATCGTAAAAGATAATGGCAGCGGTATTTATCCGGAAGATTTACATCATATTTTTAAAAGGTTTTATCGCAGCCGCTTTTCGAAAGATACACAAGGTATCGGTCTTGGGCTGCCTTTGACAAAGGCAATCGTGGAAGCTCATAATGGGGCGGTTGAGGTTGACAGTACGTTAGGCATGGGAACTTCTTTCACAATAAATTTTTTAATTCCTACAAAATTGTAGGCTGATTGTAATATTGTTGTAGGGTTTCGCTGTTATATTGGGACTATCAAAATGAAAAAGAGGTGTTTAAACAATGAATTTATTAGAAGTCAGCAATATCTGTAAGACTTATGGAAACGGTGAAACCGCTGTACACGCATTGAAAAAAGTAAGTTTTTCCGTTCCAAAAGGCGAGTATGTGGCTATCGTGGGGGAATCCGGCTCCGGCAAAAGCACACTGCTGAATATGATCGGTGCGCTTGATACGCCTACGTCCGGTAAAGTCCTGATTGGTGGTAAAGATACCTTTTCCATGAGTGACCATAAACTTACCATTTTCCGCCGCAGAAATATTGGTTTTATCTTTCAGGCGTTTAACTTAATCCCCGAATTGACTGTTGAGCAGAATATCATTTTTCCGGTGTTGCTTGATTATCAGAAACCGGATAGAAAATATTTGGAGGAACTTCTTACTGTGCTGAATCTGAAAGAACGGCGTAACCACTTGCCCAACCAGTTATCCGGCGGGCAGCAGCAGCGTGTGGCAATCGGGCGTGCCCTGATTACCCGCCCTTCGTTAATTCTTGCCGATGAACCCACCGGAAATTTGGATACACAGAATAGCAGTGAGGTCATTACCCTGTTGAAAGAAACATCAAAAAAATATGAGCAGACCATTATTATGATTACACACAACCGCAGTATTGCGCAGACAGCAGACAGGGTTTTGAATGTATCGGATGGTGTACTGACTGATTTAGGGAGGTGCCGGGAATGAAAAGCTATCTTAGTCTTATCCCAATCTCTGCAAGAGTACGCAGACGGCAGAGCCGCATGACGATTTTGTGCATCATTATGGCGGTGTTCCTTGTAACAGCTATTTTTAGTGTTGCAGACATGATGATTCGGACGGAAAGCGGTTTAATGATAAATAAGCATGGAAACTGGCATATTAAGGTGGAAAATATTTCGCAGGATACAGTAACGAAAATCAATGAGCGCCCGGATGTTACTGCTGTTGGGGGTGCTTGTGTATTTAATTTTGATGGGCAGCAGCCATACTATGTAAATGAGAAAAGGGCTGTATTATATGGCACAGAAGAAACTTACATGAGCCGGATCTCAAACGGAATTACAGAGGGTGTCTTCCCACAGGCTGATGATGAGGTTATGCTTAGTCCCAATGCGGCGGCAGCTTTTCAGGCACAAATCGGCAGCAGCATAACGTTACAGACTCCAGCAGGGGATATGACCTTTCGAATATCCGGGTTTGGGACGGAGGATAAAAGATATTATGAAAACCAGACCTATTTAATAGGCGTATATATGTCTCAAACAGCATTTGCTTCCCTCATGGAACAAAATGGAGTTGCGGATCATAAGATGTCCTATTATATACAGTTCGAGGATGCGGCAGCAGCAACGAAAGCAGTAACCGAATTACAATCACAGTATCAGTTACAAGAGGAAAATATTTTCGAAAACACCGGCGTTATGAGCATGGCTGGTCAAAGCGGCAATGAAAGCATGAAAAATTTCTATGGAATTGCGGCAGTCTTGTTCGTGTTAGTGTTGTTAGCGGGCGTATTGATGATTTCAGGCAGCATGAACAGCAATATCGCACAGCGGACACAGTTTTTTGGAATGATGCGCTGTATTGGTGCAAGCCGCCAGCAGATTATCCGTTTTGTGCAGCTGGAAGCATTAAATTGGTGTAAAACAGCAGTGCCCATTGGCGTGATTCTTGGAACAATGATTAGCTGGGGAATCTGTGCTGTGCTTCATTATGGTATTGGAGGAGAATTTTCCACAACTCCTGTTTTCAGAATCAGTCCTGTTGGTATGCTCAGCGGAATTGTTGTTGGAATTGTCACTGTGCTTTTGGCGGCACGATCTCCGGCAAAGCGGGCTGCTAAAGTTTCCCCGATGTCGGCAGTTTCCGGTAATATAGGAAATACATCGACTTCCCATCGTGCTGTGAGGACTGGTCTGCGGAAAATTGATTGTTCATTGGGTATCCACCATGCCATATCCTCGAAAAAAAGCTGGTGCCTGATGACTGCTTCTTTTGCTTTAACCATTATCCTGTTCCTTTCATTTTCGGTTCTAATGGATATGGTGAAGCTGCTGATGCCTTCACTGAATGTTACATCAGCGGATATTGCGTTAGCCAGTTATAGTAATGAATTAACTCTTAACCGTGTTCTGGTTGATGAGATAAAAAAAATAGATGGTGTCGAAAATGCTTATGGCAGCAGTTATATGAGCCATATTCCCGCAACGTCTTCACGGGAGGGAATCGACCATATCAATATTGTTTCCTATGACAGCACTCTGTTGGATTATGCAAAAGAAAGTATTGCACAGGGAAATTTGGATGAAGTTTATGGAGACAGTAATAAAGTTGCCACAGTCTTTAATAAAAACAGTTCCTTACAGGTTGGGGACAGGATTCAGATTGGCGGTACGGAGATTGAGATTTCCTGCGCTCTGTCACAGGGATTGTTTGGCGATGATTTAATTATCATCTGCTCACAGGAAACATTTGACCGGCTTATGGGGGCGGCAAACTTTGGGTTGATCGGCGTTCAATTGGATAAAGATGCTACAGATGAAACAGTAGCGCAAATCAGGAATCTTGAACGTGGCGATATAGTTGTTACTGACCAGCGGGGAAGCAATCAGGAGGATATTGCCACTTATTGGGCATCACGGATTGTTTGTTACGGATTTTTGGTCATTATTGGAATCATTACACTTTTTTATATTATTAACAGTATTTCCATGAGTGTATCAGCAAGAATAAAGCAGTATGGCGCAATGCGGGCTGTGGGCATGGATGGCAGACAACTTACCAGAATGATTTCTGCGGAAGCCCTTACCTACGCTGTTTCTGGACTGGTCTTTGGATGCGGAGTGGGGATTCCTTTGAGTTATTCATTATATACCATTATGGTTACCAATCATTTTGGGGTTGCGTGGCATTTGCCGATTGTATTACTTTTCATTATCGTTGTTTTTGTTTTTGCTTCCGCTGCTGTCGCAGTATATGCCCCGGCAAAACGTATTCGGAATATGGAGATAACAGAAACCATAAATGAATTGTAATAAATAGCGTTTTAATGCTTGCAATATAAGAAAAAGATATTGACGCACGACAGCAAAAGAAAAAGCCGTCGTGCATAACAGCCTATCGTTTGGATATATATGACGGCTGATTATGTGCTTTTTTATGATAAGGCTTCGATGCGCAGTCTTTTTACCGTGAGATACGGTATAAGAAAGAAGTGATATAATGGGGAAGATTATTATTTTAACATTTAATGATAATGAGGAAGATGCTTACAAAAGGATACTGCACAATATACATGGCGCTTTTCATTATGATTGTTCTGACATACCGGGAAAAGCAGCATCGTTCCATATAGGGGCATTAGAAATTGATGCGGATAAAAAGAATGTGTCGGTAAATAATATAGAAATTGAACTTACTCATATTGAGTTTGAGATTTTATATCTGTTAGCCAATAGTCCGGGCAGGATATACAGTAAAGAGCAGATATATGATATTGTCTGGCAGGAACCGTATTCCGGTGATTACAATATCGTTATGAGCCATATCCACCACATAAGGGAAAAGATAGAGGATGATCCGGGCAAACCGCTTTACATACAGACCGTATGGGGCATCGGCTATCGGTTCAACAAAAATTTAAGCAGCAGTCTGTGATTCCAGCACAGATCGCTGCTCATTTTTTGTCCTGTACGCCTAAAAGGTATTCACAGGATACATGGAAGAACTCTGCAAGGGCTACCACTTCATAATCCGGGACAAACCTTGTTCCATTTTCAATCCGCAAAACAGTCAGGTCGCTAAATTCATATCCGGCAAGCTGGAGCTGTTCTGCAAGAGCTTTCTGTGACAGCTTTCTTTCTGTCCGCAGCTCCATGACCTTTTGCCCGATCAGGTTTTTAGAGTTGTTCTCTCTATTCCAATAGATTTTAATATCCTATCACCAACTTTCTAAAGATGAAGTCCTTTATCATTGATTTTACGGAATAATGCAGATAATATACTTCTAAAGATGAAGTGACCGAAAATTATCTTGAGAAAAAGGAAATTCGGGATTGATAATACTGCCTGTAAAATGCAATATTATGTTTAGCAGAGAAAGGTGGAAACAAACATGAATGAAGTTTTTGAAACATTGGCAGGTGTTTTTGAGGAATTGCGCAGTGAATCCGGGGACCGGGAGTATTGCGTCCAGACCGAGGATGCAAAAACAGCCAGCCGGGAACTGGAAAAGAAGCAAAAGGCATTTGAAACGTATCTTTCCAAGCTGTCAGAGGCGGACAGGGAGTTTCTGGAGGAATACATGGATGCGGTGGATCACGCCCATTACAAGGAAGAACAGAGGGCATATTATCAGGGATTTGTTGACGGTATACAGGTTCTTGATGGGTTGGGCATTGTGAAAAAGCGTATGCGTATAAAAGAGCTTCTTAAAAAATTTAACAGATAGACAAAGAGGTGGCTGGCAGGACAGAAGGCGAGCCACCTTGTTTGTATAGTTCAGAACAATCCAGAAATATTCATGAAAAAATTCAGACATTAGAGCTATTCTATTCTTTAGGATGTTTATACGTCCGGAGATAGGCTTCCACAATAGCGAGAATGGTCGTTATCTGTTCCTCCGTACATTGTGACAGATAAACCAAGAGCCGCTGGTAGTCGAGGTTATCTGCCGGGACAGTTGGATAAAAGAACGGATCGGCGGAAATATGTAAGGCTCGTATGAGCTGTCCCAGCTTTTCAAGGCTTGGCACGTTTCCATGATTTTCAATTTCTTTAATGTAACGTGAGGAAACGCCGGATTTTTCGGCCAGTTCCTCATAGGTCAGTTTTTGCTCAGTTCTAGCCTGTTTCAGACGGAATCCCATTTCCTTATCAATTTTCTTCTTCCTTGCCATATATGCACCTCCATATATAGTGTATATTGCACATTTTACTTTGAAAATGCACTAATATATCACTTTATCAAAGGGGCATAATACACAATGAAATAGAATGACTTTGGATATTGCATATAAAAAAAGCGCAGTATCCAGAGGTTTTTTGCGTGGATTTTATCCTTTGGGTGCGTTTAGGGGAATTTATGTGTTCTGAACGGTCTGAAGGATATTTTTATGGCATTTGGAATCTGTCCGCTATCCAACGTGGAAAGGTTCTTTTATAAGGTGTTTTACTGGAAGTAAAGCAGAATATACCTTAGAGAGTGAACTATACACACTCGCAGATTGTGGAGAAAACAGAATAACAGATATGAATAACGTCCAGCGGGCATTCTGCCTGTCCGGGCGTTTTTTATATACAAAAAATTTTTTCAATATTTTTTACACCCACCCGAACATCAGCCTGTTGCTATTTGGCAGATACAACGGAAAGGGAGAAGGCGTATGCCTTTGTCACGTCACAACGGGGGAGGAGGTGAACTCGTATGAAGAAACCTTCTTGCCATGATGAACTGACAATCAGGCATCGCTTTGACCGCCTGTGCCAGATGTCGCTCAAGGGCGAAGCTATCAATTATTACCGGCACATGGATTACCGCAGGGAGCATGAAGCCATGTTTTCTGAACTGTCTGAAAAGGAGCTGAACCAGTTGTTTGTTATGGATGAGTACGGAGTGGAAAACAGTCATTTCACAGTACATGGGTATGACATTGAAGTGAAGGACACCCTGATTGCGGAAGCGTTGCAGGCACTTTCGGAACGGAAGCGGAATGTAATACTGCTTTCGTATTTTCTGGAAATGAGCGATGCGGATATAGCAAGGGAGATGAACCTTGTGCGCAGCACGATCCATGAACACAGGACACGCTCGCTTGAGATTTTGAGAAAGATTATGGAGGAAAAAGCAGATGCGAAAGAGATGTAAGAGTAATGGAGATAAGAATTTGCTGCCTTTCCATATCATAAAGGCAGCATCAGAAGGCGATGTAATGGCAATCAACGAAGTTTTGAAGCACTATGAGGGGTACATAATCACCCTGTCCACCCGGAAGATGTATGACGAGGGCGGACAGCTTCATTTCTGTGTTGATGAAACGCTGCGCCGGAGGCTTGAAACGAAGCTGATTACAAAGATACTGGCGTTTGAAGCGGTGTAAAGGGCGGTTCGCTGCCCTTTTCCATAGCTGACAGGTTCAGCGGTGTACCTTGATAATTGAATACTGTATTGCATACAGGACGTGAGGATATGCAGAGCCACTAAGCAGATGCGCCATGACGTACCTGCCCTGTTTTATGGCGGGGTGAACGTGAGGAAATGTTGAAACAGTACATTGAAACAAAGGTAATGAGCGAGTGAGATCGGGCAAAATGTGTAGCAGTTACATGGGGCGATGAAGCATATCTGTGATAATGATACTTCCGGGTTGCGGAGCAGTCTGCAATCCGGTCAATAAAATGACGGTGCAAGACCGATGTGGGCAGTGTAATGAGCTGCCACCTGTATTGCAGTTTTTATCTGCTAATAAATGGGGAGAAGTGTATTCTGCTTATTTATTAGCAGATAAGGCTGTGCGAAGGAATAGGAGGATATTTTTAATGCAGAGAATACCAAAGGCGATTAACAAAAAGAGGTTAGTCAGATATAAAGAAGGAGCAGAAATGTACAGCATGGGAATGAATAAATTTCAGGCTTTAGCGAAAGATGCAGGTGCTATATTGAAAATTGATAGAATGGTGTTGGTTGATTTGGATACGTTTGACCAATATCTGGAATCATTTCGGGTGAAATAATCAATAGGCGTATAAGCAGGAGAGAAAGATTTTTCGTATAACCGAAAATAAGTATTGACTTTTGGTTAAACTGAAAGTATAATGATTATGAAATGGATGGAGGTGTATATTGTGGCAAGGACAGGCAGACCAAAGTCGGACAATCCAAAGAAAAACCTCATTGGATTGAAGCTGACAGAGGAAGAAGCCGCAAAACTCAAAGAATATGCGTCCAAACATGACATGACCATAACGCAGGTGCTACAAAAGGGAATTGATTTGCAGTATGCAATGGAAGAACCGATAAGTAGCTAGTACGAAATCTCTTTCCTTGAGGAAGGAGCAGAGATGGCAAAATCAAGAAAGGATAATAAAGGGAGAGTTTTAAGAAAAGGTGAAACTCAGCGCAGTTGCGATGGCAAGTATGTTTACACTTATACCGATCCGGAAGGAAAACGCCGAAGCATATATTCTAAGGATATTATGGAACTGCGTGAGAGGGAAGAAAAGCTGATTAAAGACCAGTTAGACGGACTGGATACCTATGTGGCTGGAAGTGCGACGGTCAATTTTGTTTTTGACAGGTATATATCTACAAAGTCAGAACTCAGGGGAACAACCATGAGAAATTACAAATATATGTATGACCGTTTTATCCGGAATGGATTTGGAAAGAAGAAAATCGCAGCGATAAAGTTTTCTGATGTGCTGCAATTCTACCAGCATTTGTTAAAAGAGAAGGAAATGCAGATTAACACGTTGGAAACAATCCATACGGTGCTTCACCCAACATTCCAGTTAGCAGTACGGGACGATATTATCCGTAACAATCCGAGTGACGGGGTTATGGCGCAGATAAAGAAACAGCCGGGAAAAAATCATGGCGTAAGACACGCTTTAACTCTGGAACAGCAAAGAGCCTTTATAAACTATATAGAAAGCAATCCCGCATATTACCGCTGGACTTCTTTATTTAAGTTCTTATTAGGTACAGGGTGCAGGATTGGGGAAGCAATCGGGATAAGGTGGGAAGATGTAGATTTTGAAAAACGTGTAATCAGCATCAACCATAGTCTTGTTTATTACAGCAGGGAATTTAAAGAACACCCGATGTGTACGTTTTCTATATCACTCCCAAAGACAGAAGCGGGTATACGCAGTATTCCGATGATGGATGCAGTTTATGATGCACTCCGAGCGGAGTTTGCAGACCAACAGGAAAATGGATTCAACGAAACGGAGATTGACGGAATGAAAGGTTTTATATTTATGAACCGTTTTGGCTATGTCCATAATCCGCAGTCTATCAACCGGGCAATCAAGCGTATATACGAATCGTACAATGCAGAAGAAGTGGTTAATGCTTCCAAGCAGCACCGGGAGCCTGTGCTAATACCACATTTCTCATGTCATCATTTGAGGCATACCTTTTGTTCTAGGTTTTGCGAGAATGAAACAAATTTAAAGGTGATCCAGTCTATTATGGGACACGCTAATATTGAAACCACGATGGACATTTATGCGGAAGTCACCGATGCAAAGAAGCAAGAAGCGATTGAAAACTTAGCACACAAATTGAATGTATTTTAGGAAAGAGTCCAGCTAGGACTGACAGAGAGTACGACAAATTGTGTGCCATACGACAAGAGTACGACAAATTCAAGAGTTTTAATCAATGTAAAGATGTTATTTTGCTAGGGTAGAAATCCCCAAAAGGCGCATAATAAAGGGAAATAAGTCATAATAAATTAAACTGACGTAAAATCCCCACAATGAAACCCCTGGACATGCCTAAGAAAGCAGAAACAAAAGCTCCTGTGGCTGCTCCCGTTGCGGAAAAAATCGACTTCTCCAACGTAAAGGTAGAACCTTTGTTTGAAGAATTCGTGGACTTCGATACATTTGCGAAATCCGATTACAGAGCCGTAAAAGTAAAAGCATGTGAAGCAGTGCCTAAGAGCAAAAAACTGCTGAAATTCGTGCTGGATGACGGCAGCGGCACAGATCGTGTGATCCTGAGCGGTATCCACGATTACTATGAACCTGAAGAACTGGTAGGCAAGACATGCATCGCTATCACAAACCTGCCTCCTCGTAACATGATGGGCATTGACTCTTGTGGTATGCTGATCTCCGCTGTACATGAAGTGGATGGTCACGAAGGTCTGAACCTGCTGATGGTGGATGATAGAATCCCGGCAGGTGCAAAACTGTACTAAGATTTTAAATAGAAATTCAAAAGGCGTTTTCTCGAAGGAGAAAACGCCTTTTTTTGTACCAGATAAAATCTGTTTTTATCAGAAAGATAAATCGAAATGGAAATAAAACAAGTCCTGTGTCAAAAATCAATGGATCTGTTTTGAAACAGGACTTATTCTTTTTTTGAAAATTCGTCACTCATCTGAGGGAGTTTTGATGTTCGTAATATCCCCTCACATACTTTCACAGGATCGCAGTTATGTCTCCTTTAAAGGTTTCTGTTATTTGTTTAAAAATAAAGAAAACGCATTTTTTGCCAGTTTCAAAAATGAATAAACAACTGTATAATTTTGTTTTTTTGTATATCTATGGCTCTTTGTGGCATCTTAGTCTAAGAAGTATCCTAAGCCATTAAAGATGTTAATGAGCTCTTCCTCATTTAACACAATAATTTTTTTGTATTCCAGTTTTACAATGTTTTCCTGAGCAAGAGAGTTCAAAATGCGGTTAACAGAAATTCGATTTGCGCCGGTAATGGCAGCGATTTGCTCATTTGTCAAAGAGATGGTGCGACCGTGAATATTTGCGTAGGAATGAAGGAAATAGGCAACTCTCTGTTTGGCATTTGTGAAATGAGAGCAGCAGATATAGTCTGACAACAGGGAAATACGCTTTAGATAATGTGCAAGCAATTCCTGAATGGGGAAATTATGTTTATGCCAGATTTCCAGGAATTGTTTTGCTGGAAGCATATATAATTCGCAAGGAGTAATGGTTTCTACGTTTACAACGACTACTGGATTTGGAACCAGAGAGTCAGAACCAAAGATATTTCCCTTTCCCATATAGAATAGAGTTGTTTCGTCGCCAGCGGGATTTGTAACGACTGCGCGTACTTGCCCGGATTTAATAAATGCAATTTTATCGGCAACATCCCCTTTCACAAAAATAGTTTTGTTGGCGGGGTAGTTTTTTAATGTGCCGAAATGCTCATGTATCGGCTGGAATCCCGCAAACTGCAAAGTCTGGAGGTGTAAAGGGGCATGGATGCGTTTAAACAATTTTTTGATGGCGTCGGTATCTTTTTCGTCCTCTATATGATCGGTTATGCCAGTTTTCTGTTTCTGGCGGTGACTGTCGGCACTTCCGAGCTGTATAAAATGAAGCGGCGGAACCAGCTGAAAAACGAACTGCTGGGGGAATATTATGTGCCCGTTACCATTGTGGTGCCTGCCTATAACGAGGAAGTGACCATTGAGGCAAGCATCGGTTCTTTGCTTGCTTTGGACTATAAATTGTATGAGATTGTCGTTGTGGACGACGGTTCCAGCGACGACACATCCAAAGTGGTGCGGGATGCTTTTCACATGCAGCAGATCAGCCGCCCCATACAGCGGAAGATCCCCTGCCAACCTGAGGAAGTTATTTATGAAAGCTACGAATGGAAGGTGCCCATTACTCTCATCCGCAAGAAAAACGGCGGCAAGGCAGACGCTTTGAATATGGGCATCAATGCGGCGAAATATCCCTATTTCATCTGTATGGACGCCGATTCGGTGCTTCAGTATGATTCACTGGAAAAGATTGTCCGTCCTGTGTTGGAGGACGGCAGTGTGGTGGCAGTAGGCGGCGTTGTCCGTCCCTGCAACGGAACGGAAATCCACGACGGACATGTGGTGTCTTATCGTATGCCCGACCAGATCATCCCCTGTATGCAGGTGTTGGAGTATGACCGTTCTTTTCTGGCAGCAAGGATACTTTTTGACCGATTCAACGGCAGTATTATCATTTCCGGCGCTTTTGGGTTGTTTCATAAAAACACCGTTGTGGAAGCAGGGGGATATGATCCCGGCACCATCGGTGAAGATATGGAATTGGTGGTAAAGCTTCATGTATATTGCAGGGAAAATAGCATCCCTTATCGTATCCGCTATGCCACAGATGCCGTCTGCTGGACACAGGCGCCGGAGAAACTGGGGGATTTGTGCAAACAGCGCAGACGGTGGCATATCGGGCTGTTCCAGAGCATGATGCGCCACAGACGTATTTTCCTGAATCCGAAATATGGCCTTGTGGGATTGATTTCCTATCTGCATTTTCTGGTCTATGAGCTGCTTTCACCTTATATTGAGGTCTTTGGGATTCTCACCATTGCTCTGGCATTTGCCGTAGACCTGATTAATGTGCCATTTATGATACTGTTTTTCGTCATTTATGTGGTGTACTCCGCTATTTTGTCGCTGACGGCGTTTTTTGCCCGCATTTATACGGTGGACTTGAAGCTGTCCTTTTCCGATGTGCTCAAAGCCATCGGGCTTTGTATGGTGGAGGTTTCCTGTCTGCGTCTGGTGCTGGCGTGGGTGCGGGCAACGGCTCTGGTGGGATACCGCCATCGGAAACACGCTTGGGGCAGGATCGAACGGAAAAAGATACGGTTCAAATAAAAGGGCGGTTTTCATATGAAATTAGATCAACTGAAAAAAGGTTTTTGGGGCTACAAAAAAGCCAGTGTTTATGAATATATCACCATGATGGAAGAAGAATTTTCCGAAAAACTGGCGGAAAAAGTGACGGAACAGAAAACCCAGGAGGAGCAGTACCGCACACAGATTGCCGCTCTGGAAAAAGAACTGAGCCGTGTGAGAAAAGAACTGGAGGAGCAGAAGAAAGAACAGATGAATGTTGCTTCAGCTCTCATGGAGGCTGTTCGATATAAGGATGAGCTTCAGCAGGAAGCCCAGGCAAAAATGCGGGAAGAGCGCGCGGAATGGGAGAAAAAACTGGAAGAAGGGGCAAAAGAGCTGAATCAGTACCATAAACAGATTGCGAAAGTGCGTGAAATGGTCTGCGGCATGCTTCAGTCCATGGATGCCCAGTCTGAGGAAGTGGAAATGCAGATTCGGACGGTGAAATCCGCCTGCCCTCGTCATAACATGACTTTGTTTGAAAGGAACCCTACGGAAGAAGCGTAAAGACAGAGGTGCTGACTGTGGAAGAAAAGACTTTGATTTATGTTGCGGGAAATCCCGACGCCTATCCTTTGGAGTATTTTGATAAAGATACCCAGACCTATGCGGGGGTCATCCCAGAGCTGCTGGCGGAATTTTCTGACCAAAGTACATATGAAATCGTATATTATGAGGCAGATGGCACAGACCACCGGGAGGAGCTAGCCCAGCAGAAGCAGGTAGACCTGTTTTCTGGCTATGAAGCAGAGGAGGAACAGCTGGAAAATACCGGCGTCGTTACGCTTTTTCCCGGAGAAAATGCTTATGCCCTCTACTTTACGGAAGCCGCTCCCGACGCCTTTCAGTCGAACTTGCGGGCTTATCTGGAACAGGTGTCTCCTGCGGAAGTGACGGGGCTTTTGATGGCTTCCGTGGAAACGCCGCCCAATACCCAGGGGATGTACTGGACAATGGGCGCCATGGGGGCTGCCCTTTTGGTCATGGCGGCGGTGCTGCTTCTGACGGTGCGCCGATACCGCAGGAGACTGAAAGGAAGCCAGCAGAATGTGGAAACAGACGAAACCACAGGACTGGGGAATATGGAATATCTGGAACGGTATTATAAACAATATATCAATGACAAAAATCGTATCCTGTATCAGGCGGTGTATTTCTATGTGGATACAGACCGCCTGCGCAGACTCAGCAGCGGACAGGAAACCGATGAATTCCTCCGTTACTGCGCTGTTGTTCTGGGGGAATATACCCAGGACAGCGATATTCTGGCAAAGGTATCGGAACACGGCTTTATCATGCTGAAACTTACGGGCGGCACAGACAAAACAGATGCATGGCTCACGGCTATTTTGGACAGAATCCATGATTATGCAAAGCTCTATGGCAAGCCTTACGAGACCAATATTTATGCGGGTATTTATGCCCTTAGAGCAGAGGACAGAGACCTTAACGAAATCATTTTCCAGGCTTCTCAGGGAGCTTATGGAGCGGAAAAAGAGGATTGCAGGTATCTGCGCTGCTCCAAAGGCATGATGGATCAGTTCATGCAGGAGCGTCACCTGCAAGCCAGCATCGAACAGGCCTTTGCCCAAAAAGAATTCCAATTATATATCCAGTTCTATGTGGATGCGGCAAATTTTGCCGTGGTGGGCGGGGAAGCTCTTTCCCGCTGGAAGCACCCCCAAAAGGGCGTATTGCTGCCCAGTATGTTTATTCCCCTTATGGAACGGGAAAAAATGATCAGCCGACTTGACTATTACTGCCTGAAAGAGGTATGCTTCTTCTTAAAGGGTCTTTTGAAAGAAGGTGTAGATACCTTTTTCGTTTCCTGTAATTTCTCCCGTGATACCTTTGCGGCAGCGGATTTTGTCCAGAAGGTACAGGAGATTATGAATGGATTTACATTTCCAAGAGAACTGCTGATTCTGGAGATCACGGAAAGCGTTTCTGTCAGAAATGCCGCCCAGATTCGGCAGAATATCATTGCGCTGAAAAAATACGGCGTCAGAGTTGCCCTGGATGACTTTGGCGAAGGTTTTACATCTTTTTATGATCTGCAAAAATACCCCATCGACGGGATCAAGCTGGATAAAGGTCTGGTGGATCATGTGACGACACCCATCGGCACAGCCATATTGAAGGCCATGATCCAGGTGGGGCATGAGCTGAATATGACCATTCTTGCCGAAGGGGTGGAAACAGATGAACAGGTGCGCGCCCAGCAGGAAATCCATTGTGATGTAATCCAGGGATTCCGTTTCAGTCATCCCATGCCTCAGTGGGAGGCCAATGCGCAGATCATTCAGAACAGACGAACATAAGAAAAAAACAAGCTGTGCCTAATTGCCTTGCTGGGAAAAGACAAAGACACAACAGGAGGTTTGCGGTGTAGGAGGCTAGTATGGACGAGAAGAAATTGGCAAAACAATTGCGCCGCATTACGATCATTACCATCATCGGCAGCTTGTTGCTCAGTGCCATTGGTTTTGGTATTTTTGGCTATATCATGAAATCTGCCCATGAAGCGGAACATGCGCAGCTCCAGGCGGAAACAGCGGAATATAAAGAACGGCTGCTCAGACAGATGGATAAAAACCTGCAAATACTGACCACACTGTCTAAGGCATACGAAGTCAGTACCATTACCGATGACCCCAGGCAACTGGGACAAAGCCTGATGGAAACCAATGCCGCCAATGACTTTGTCAGCATGGTTTATATGCGTAAAGACGGCACAGGCCTCATGCATACAACAGAATCCGGCGAGGTAGAGGCCATCACCATGGATGACCTGCATCCCTACGCCGTAGAGGTCATGGAGTCCGCCCTCCAAGGAAAAAATACCATTTCCAAGATTTTCAGAAGTCAGGCACTGGATGAGAAGATATTTGTATACGCTGTTCCCGTGTTTGAAAACGGGGAGGTCGTTGGGGCACTGGCAGCCGGAGATACCATCAATATTTTCACAGATGCCACCGACGGCAAAACGGTCATGGGCGGGGCAGGCTATCTGCACCTCATTGCCGATAACGGTATGTTTCTGGTTCGGTCGGAAAATACATTGGTGGACGAGGAAATGAAAAACCTTTATGAGGGGGATGTTTTCTCTGAACAGACCAAAGAGGAAATGCGGGCTGCTTTGGAAAAAGGAGAGTCCGTCTGCGGAGAATATACCTACGAAGGCAATCGCATGCATTTTTATCTGGTGCCGCTGGATGTCAATGGATGGTATCTGTTCTGCGCCAATAAGGTTGGGGGTCTTCCGCTTCCTTGGGAGATGCTTTGACCATCTTTGGCGTGCTTATGACATTGATGCTGATCCTCATGAATGTGCTGCTTTACAGCGGACGCCGTGTCTTTAGCCAAAATATCAAAACACTGATCCGTCTGGCCTATGAAGATCCTATCACCGGGGCAAAAAATACAGCCCACTTTGACGAGAGCTTCCAGCAGATATTGGAAACAAAACAGCCTTTCAGCACCGCAGCCTTGAATGTCCATAACTTCAAAGGCATCAATGACCTGTTTGGCAGAATGCGCGGGGATCGGGTGCTGTGTTATATGGAAAATGTGCTGAATCATAATCTGAAAGAAGGGGAGTTCTTCTGCCGTGACACAGCGGATCTGTTTTACCTGCTGCTGTTGGATACAGACGAGGAATCCATCAAAAAACGTCTGGCTGTCATCATTGAGCAGATCAGAGCATCTTCTCTGGAATATGGCTAATTCAGTTATGATCTTTCTCTTTATGCCGGTGTTGCTATCGGAGAAGAACGGGAAAAAGCTCTGCTGGCTATGCAGAGCATCGAACATACCCACCATACGGATATTGCCTTTTACAATCATGACATGCATAATGCCGTACGGAAGAAAAACAGCATCGAAAGCCAGATGTATCCGGCTTTGCAGAATAAAGAGTTCAAATTGTTCTTACAGCCTAAGTTCGGCATGAAGAACGAAGGCTTGGTGGGAGCGGAAGCTTTGGTGCGCTGGCAGAATCCAGACGGCTCTTACCGCTATCCCAATGAGTTTATCCCGCTGTTTGAGGAAAACGGCTTTTGTCTAAAGCTGGATCTTTATATGGTGGAACGGGCCTGTGAGCAGATCAAGGCATGGAAGGATGCAGGCCTGACGCCTGTGCCTATTTCCGTAAACCAGTCCAAGATGCTGTTTTCTGACCTGCATTATCCAGACAACCTGATGCAGATACTGAATCGGTACCATGTTTCTCCTTCTTTAATTACGCTGGAGATACTGGGAGGGGTTGCTACGGATAATCTGGAACTGCTGAACCATCAGATTGAAGCCCTCCATGCCCTGGGATTCCGTATTTCCATGGATGACTTTGGCAATGGATATTCCTCTTTGAATATGCTGTATCAGCTCAATATTGACGAATTGAAGCTGGATCGGGGCTTCTTGCGTCAGGTTTCCAAAGAGGACGAAGAACGCCGCTATATCATATTGGAACAGATCGTCAGCTTCGCTCGGAAACTGGGCATTGCCACCGTTGCGGAAGGCATTGAAACCCAGGAGGATGAAGCTCTGATACAGGCACTCAAATGTAATTTCGGACAGGGATATTTCTATGATAAACCCATGAGCGCCAAGGAATTCAGCCAGCGTTATATGAAAAAAGACGAGAAATAACCCTTTGCTGTCAGCAATGAAAATAAGAAATCACACCCCGTTTGTTGGACTGGATGTCCTGCGGGGTGTTTTCATGTTCAAAGGACAGGCAGATGGAAGGGCATCTTTCCCTTCCTGTTTTTTCTGACAAAAAAATATCATAATTTTTTTTGAAATTTTCAAGAGAATCACACTTTTGTTCTACTTTATGATATACTGATACTGTATCGGCTTTTTGGAACCAATTTTTATTAGAATCAGAAGAATCGGGTGTGATACAATGGATTTTTTGAACAGCTTTTTCAGCGGTCTGGGCATCACAGAATTTGTACGTCCGTCCATTGGCATAACGGATGTGCTGGATATCCTGATTGTGGCATATATCATCTATAAAGTCATTTTCTGGATCAAAGAAACCCGTGCCTGGGTCCTTTTCAAAGGGATACTGGTGATCTTTGCCTTTGCGGCAGTGGCAGCCCTTTTGAAATTACATACCATCATTTTCGTTCTTTCCAACACCATCAATATGGGTATCATTGCGCTGCTCATCGTTTTCCAGCCGGAAATGCGAAAGGCTTTGGAACAGCTGGGCAAAGGAAAGATCTTTTCTTACTTCACCCGCGGCGAAGATGCCGGGGATGAAAAAGCCGCAGCCCGCACCGTGAACGAAATCGTCAAGGCGGCGGACAAAATGGGCGCGGCAAAAACAGGCGCTCTGATCCTTATGGAGCAGGAAGTGCCTCTGGGCGATCTGGAAAGAACAGGCATCCCCATCGACGCCATCGTGTCCAGTCAGCTTCTCATCAATATTTTTGAACACAACACCCCCCTCCATGA
>ULQT01032639.1_pt1 | contig 46294 bp, 38 predicted proteins | sample 1954791 | NCBI WGS metagenome assembly ULQT01 (sample SAMEA4835663, study PRJEB28245) | human gut metagenome | biome: gut microbiome; material: fecal sample | place: Denmark | collected 2008 | reverse complement strand
AACGGTTGTTCATATCAAACTTATTTTCCAGAACCTTTAAAGCCCTTTCCGACTGCAGTCCCCTGCAATACAGGAAAAAACACAAGCTTCATTCTCCGAATGATCAAGGGGAATAAAAAAAGGAAAGGCGAACATTCATCGTCTTTCCTTTCTTAATTTCTTAACTTTCCATCTGCCGTCCCAGAAATCCGGCGGCAGTGACTGCCAGCTTCATTTCCATCTCGCCAAACCGTGCCTTTGGTTCCCGGCTCATAAGGGATACAGAACCAATGGCGTCCCCTTCACAGATAATAGGAGCAATCACCTGGGCGGTAATGCCCTCCAGCTCTTCATCTACCAGCTGAATCACATTTTTTTCATCCTTTCCGGCCTGATAGGTGATACGGTCGTTGATGGCCTGCTCCAGAGAACGGCTTATAGTCTTTTGCAGCAGCTCCTTTCTGGAGCCGCCCGCCACAGCCACTACCTGATCCCGGTCTGTAATACAGACGATCAGTCCGGTAGACTTGGCCATGGCATCTGCATACTGGCCTGCAAAAGCAGTGAGCTCCATCATGGGAGAATACTTCTTTAAAATAATCTCTCCCTCACGGTCTGTAAAAATCTCGAGAGGCGTTCCTTCACGCAGCCGAAGGGTGCGCCGGATTTCCTTGGGTATTACCACCCGCCCCAGATCGTCGATTCTTCTTACAATTCCTGTAGCTTTCATTTCGCAGTTTCCTCCATTTTACATCTTTGTACTCTTTCTGAAATCATTGAAAAAGTACCTCCATTTATCCTTAAGACTGGTTGTAAATGTAGTATTTGTAAATGGTGGGATTTTATGCGCGAAATTTACTTCTCACTCCCCCTCCGGATACTCCACCACATAAAATTCATATCCGTTCACCACGGTCGTACTTCCATATGTATCCTTCCGTTTAAATTTTCCTCCGTAATTGGCATGGACATGGCCGTGGAAGAAAAATTTCGGGTGGTATTTATCCATCAGGGTAAGAAATGCTTTAAAGCCCCGGTGAGGCAGATCCTCCATATCATTCAGGCCGAAGGCCGGCGCATGGGTTACAAGGATATCAAAGCCTCTGTGCCAGAGAAGCTTCCATCTCAGCTTTCGGACGCGGGCCCGCATCTGGCGCTCTGTGTACTGGTTGGCCGAGCCCGGAATATATTCCATAGAACCTCCCAGCCCCAGGATCCGGACTCCCTTATACACATAAATATCGTCCTCAACGCAGATACAGCCCTCCGGCGGCTTATAGGCGTATTTATTGTCATGGTTGCCCCTTACATAAACTAAAGGCGCATGACACACGCTGGCAAAAAAAGTCAGATATTCCGGCGGAAGATCTCCGCAGGAAATCAAAAGGTCAATATCCTTAATCCTCTCAGGATCATAATATTCATACAGGAGCTTTGACTCCTGATCTGATAAAATCATTATATTCATACCGCTATTTCTCCGTCTGTACACTCTCGTCTACACGGATGCCCTGAAGCTGCATCCGTTCTCTTGCCTCGTCATTCAATTCTTCCAGATCCGGCACGCGTCCCACTACATTTTCAGCCAGCCAGTTCATGGTTACAATATCTTCTGAGCGCAGACGTTCTCCCTCCCTGCATCGGATGATTCCCTCCTGGTCATACATGAAACCGTCAAAGGGATGAAAGCTTCCGGAACGAACGGAATTTTTCAGAAATTCAATCAGGCGCAGCGTACCGTGAGGCAGGTTTCCGGAACAGATTACGTCGATCACATCTGCCGACATTCCCCACCAGTAATTAACCGCTTTTTTGCCCTTTCTGGCTTCCAGCTCCTCATTGCTTTCAAAGGCCAGCTGGATCATCTGCTCGTAGAATTTCCCCCAGTTCCAGATAGGCGAAGCCAGATTGAAAACCTCTCCATTATCTTCCTGTACATAAAGGCCGTATTCCCTGGACGGATGTCTGGGGATAATCATATCCTTTCCGGAAATGTACCGGATCCCCTGTTCTCTCAGCCGTTCTGCCGCTGTCTTTTCATGGTTGATCCTGCGCCATTCCAGATATACCTTTACATAAGGGTTGATCATCCGCGCGCCCATGGCAAAAGCGTTGATATCTGCAAGAATCCCATAGGTGGGCTGATCTGCAATATACCCCAGCTTATCCTCTCTGGAAACGGCTGCCGCTATAGCTCCCATAAGGAATTTTGCCTCATACATCCTTGCATAATACGTACAGATAGAGGAATAGGACATATTTACAGAACAGTTGTAAATCTTTACCTCAGGATGCAGAATGGCGGATCTCACGCTCTGATTTACCATCTTGGAATTTGTTGTAAATATCATGGTGCAGCCGGCCTGAACCAGTTTTTCTATGGCCCGGGCGATATCCCCTTCTGTATCTGCCCCTTCGATAACTACCGTGGAAATACGCCCCTCAAAGGCCTCCTCCAGATACTGCCGCCCCAGCTCATGGCCGTAATTCCAGCTGGAATTTTCAATGGTATCCGCATAAACAAATCCGATTTTCAAATGCTCCGGCATATCATCTGCCGGAAGAAGCCATTTCCATATGGACGGTTTATGCTCCGTTTCCATTTCCTCCGGTTCTTCGATCAGCTCTACCTTCCGTCCCCGGTTAGCAAGCTGGATCTCCTCCCAGATTTTCATCAGCGCCCGGTACATTTCCCGTTCTGTCTGTCCTTTTACGCTGTCGTAACCGTAGATTTCGATATAGACTAAAAACGCATCTCCCTCTGTGAGCTGAAGCTGATCCCCATGGGCCATGCTGTAGGCCTTTGCAAAACGCCCGTAGGAGGAGCGGAAAAATAAACGTTCCTCCTGAGTCCAGACCTGATCCGGCTCCATTCCCATCAGTTCCAAAAGCTTCTTATAGCTGCCTTCCTTGCTGAACCATACATCACAGTTTGAAGAAATGCGGTAAAAATCCAGAAATTCATAATACAGCCTGTTTTCCTTGTCATCTGTACGTTTGGGGATCAGGCGCGTTACGCTTCCCGGTATGCTGTAGGCACCCAGATATTTCATTACACTGACCCGCTTATTTCCCTCCTGAACGTAAAACTGATTCATAAATTCGTAGGCAACAACCGGTTCCTGGATTCCCTCCTCTACCTGATACTTGTAAAGGGATGTCCATTTAGCTCCAAATTCGGACCGTTCCGGCAAAAGGGGCATAAAATTACTGGCAAAGGAGCTGGAACGCTCTGCAGTCTTTGTCCCTACCATTTTTGCCAGAGGAATATCCATTACCCCCAGATTGACAGTTGCTACAATATCTGTATTCGCCAGAATGTTATCCAGCACGGGAAGGTATGGATACTCGCCTCTTGCTAAAGCATCCTGATACCGCTTTCTTCCCATTTTCAATGCATATCCATAATCTGTATCCGGCATAACCGCTACCTCCTGTCTCCTGCTTTTTAATCTGCCCCGTTTCCGCCCGGTTCCTTCTGCCCCAGCTTCCCCAGCTGCTCCAGCATAGTTCTGGCCTTTTCCAGCATGATTAAGCTGTCGCTGTTTTTATTCTTTCGGTCCACATAGTGAAATACCGGCGTTTCTCCCGGCACCAGCTTTAATTCTCCCTTATAAGACTGCACAAAATCCGGAATCCTGGTCACATCCAGTTTCGCCTTCTGATACATGGTAAGCCGGATTTCCTGGCGGTTTACAAATACCTCTGTCACATAGGCTCTGTGTGCCAGAGCCCGCACCATGGCAATCTTTAAAAGATTCTCTACGCTCTTTGGGATATCTCCAAATCGGTCTAAGAGTTCATCCTGCATATCCATATATTCCTCATCCGTTTCAATGGTGGAAATCCTCTTGTAAATATCCAGCTTCTGATATTCATTTTTAATATAAGACGGAGGAATGTAGGCGTCAATATCACATTCTACCGAAGTTTCGTAAAGATCTGCCTCTGTTTCTTCCCCTTTCAATGCAAGCACTGCCTGATTAAGCATTTTGCAGTACAGATCATAGCCTACTGCCTCCATGTGGCCATGCTGCTCTGCGCCCAGCACATTTCCGGCCCCACGGATTTCCAGATCCCGCATGGCAATCTTGATGCCTGAGCCCAGCTCCGTAAACTCGCGGATCGCCTGAAGGCGCTTTTCTGCTTCTTCCTTTAAAAGCTTATCTCTCTTATACATGAGAAACGCATAAGAAACCCGGTTAGAACGTCCCACACGGCCCCTGAGCTGGTACAGCTGAGAAAGTCCCATATGGTCTGCATCGTGGATAATCATGGTATTGGCATTGGGGATATCCAGTCCTGTTTCAATAATTGTTGTGGATACCAGCACATCAATTTCCCCGTTGATAAAGTCCGTCATGATCCGTTCCAGCTCATGTTCTTTCATCTGTCCGTGGGCAAAGGTTACAACCGCATCCGGCACCATAGCCTGGATCTTTCCTGCTACCTCATCAATATCTGTTACACGATTGTATACATAATACACCTGTCCATTCCGGGCCAGTTCCCGGTTAATGGCCTCCCGTACCATTTCCTCATTATACTCCATTACATAGGTCTGAATGGGAGTACGATCCACCGGCGGCTCCTCTAACACACTCATATCCCGGATTCCGGCCAGACTCATATGAAGGGTTCTGGGGATCGGCGTAGCGGTCAGGGTCATTACGTCCACATTTTCCTTCATCTGCTTGATCTTTTCCTTGTGGGTCACGCCAAAGCGCTGCTCCTCATCAATAATGAGAAGTCCCAGATCCTTAAACTGCAGGTCTTTTGAAAGAACCCTGTGCGTACCGATTACGATATCCACCAGCCCTTTCCGCAGCCCCTCCAGAGTTTTCTTCTGCTGGGCCGGGGTACAGAACCGGCTCATCATCTCGATTCTAACTGGAAAATCTTTCATCCTCTGAACAAAGGTATTGTAATGCTGCTGGGCCAAAATCGTAGTAGGGACCAGATAGACCACCTGCTTGCTGTCCTGTACTGCCTTAAACGCGGCCCGCAGGGCGATTTCTGTTTTTCCGTATCCCACGTCGCCGCAGATCAGACGGTCCATGATCTTTGGACTTTCCATATCCGTTTTTACAGCGTCAATGGCGTCTAACTGATCCTCTGTTTCATCATAGGGGAACAGCTCCTCAAACTCCTTCTGCCACACCGTATCGCTGCCGTACTGGAAGCCCTTCTGCTCCTGACGGGCCGCATAAAGCTTTACCAGATCCTTTGCGATTTCCTGAACGGCACCCTTTACCTTTGCCCTGGTTTTTGTCCATTCAGAGCCTCCCAGACGGTTGAGCTTTGGCTTTTTCGCCTCTGAGCCCGCATATTTCTGGATACTCTCCAGCCGGGTGGCAGGCAGATACAGATTGCCTCCATCTCCGTATTCAATCTTGATATAATCCTTTACCACCTTGTCCCGCTCTACCTTTTCAATTCCCCGGTAGATACCAAGGCCGTGCTCCTCATGGACTACATAATCTCCCACGGACAGCTCGGAAAAGCTCTGGATCGCCCGGCCCTGATAGCTCTGCTTCTTCCGTTTCTTTTTCTTCTTTTCCACCCCGAACATATCGCCCTCGGTAATGAAAACAAATTTAAGCAGAGGATATTCAAAGCCCCGGTGGAGATTTCCGTAGGTAACCATGATCTCTCCCGGAAGAACCTTCCGTTCTGCGCGGCTTTCCTCTCCTTCCGTCTCTCCGTCCGGACAGTAGGCCCGCAGATCATATTCCCGTAAATCCCCTGCCAGACGGCTGGCTCTTGTACGGGAGGCAGATAAAAGCACCACCCGGTAGCCTTCCTTTTTCCAGCGGGTCAGATCCTTAATTAAAATTTCAAAACTGTTCTGGTAAGAATTTACATTTCTCACATCAAAGCTGAACTTATGGTTCACCTTCATTCCCGGCAGCTTCTGATCCAGCCCTGTGAGCATAATGCTGTACGGCCCCTGAAGCCTTCCGAGAACCTGTCCTGCGGGATAGAGAAGCTCTGTCTGTCCCGGCAGCAGGTATCCCTTTTCCAACCGGTGAACCATGCTTTCACGAAATTCCAGCTCGATTGTTTCTCCCCGCTCCTTCAGCCGTCCCGGCTCGTCTAAATAAACAACACAGTCCCCTTGAGGAAAATAATCGGAAAATGATACAGTTTCTGGACAGAAATACCGGATATAGCCATCCAGTCCGCCTCTCTTCCAGCCCTCACGGATCCCTTCTGTCAATTCCCGTATGATTCCCTTAATCCGGATGGCTTCCTCACGGCGTTTCTGTCCCTCCAAAGCCTTCACATAAGAGGCCGTTTCCTCCTCCAAACGCTTTATCCCTTTCTCCAGCTGTCCTTTCGTTAAGACAGTTTCCGATGCAGGATAGATTACAACCCGGTCTAACTGTTCTACCGACCTCTGGCTTTCCGGATCAAAGGTACGGATGGAGTCCACCTCATCATCCCACAGTTCAATGCGCACCGGAACTTCCTCGGTGAGCGGAAAAATATCTATGATGCCTCCCCGGATGGAAAACTGGCCCATACCGTCTACCTGGCCTGTACGCTCATATCCCAGCTCTGTAAGCCGCTCCTTCCACTGATCCAGCTCAATAACCTGTCCGCATTCCACGGTCACTGCATGCTGCTTTAAAAATGCCAGAGGCATGAGATGGTCCATCAGACCGTCGATTGTCGTTACAACTACACCGCCCTCATCCTCCATCAGATGGCGCAGTACAGAGATCCTCTGCCGAGTCATCAGATTTCCATGAATATCCGCAGCATAAAAAAGCAGATCCTTGGCCGGATAAAGCCAGACCTGCCGGGTAAAGCTGCGGAAATCATCATAGATTTCCTTGGCCCTCTGCTCATCATAGGTAACAACCAGCTTCCAGGGAAATCCCCCGTCCTCCCCCAGCTCATGCATGAGGTGAACCTTCTGGGATTCCAGCGTCCCGGCCGCCTGCAGAGGCCCCTTTGCCTTTTTTAAAGCCTCCAGAAGATTTTCATACTCCTGTAATTCCAGTAACGGATTTTCCATGATTTCCCTTTCTGCCTTTCCTTGATAATATTGAAGTTTCCGTACATTACAGTGTGACCTGCTGTCTGATACCCAGAGCGACTTTGGAGACTATTAGTAAACCTTAGAAAAATCTCAGTCTCCTAGGTTTTCTTATGGTCGGAAACCGGAGCTCTGGGTATCAGACTGCGGGGTGAGCTGTAATGTGCGGAAACTCACTCCTTATGCCCATTAAACTGATTCATCGCCGCCTCAGCCCCGTCTGTGATCATCACCTGAGCTGCTTTCGCCGCTGTCTTAAAGGCTTCTTCCATCACCCTTCTGTCCTCAGCAGAAAAACGGCCAAGCACATAGTCCGCCAGATCCATTCTGGGCGGCTTAGCCCCTACGCCTACCTTAATCCGGGGAAATTCCTGGGTTCCCAGATGGGCAATGATGTTCTTTATTCCATTATGTCCTCCGGCGCTGCCCTTTCTGCGGATCCGGAGCTGTCCCGGCTCCAGACTGATATCGTCATATATTACAATGATATGCTCCGGATCGATTTTGTAGAAATCCGCCGCCTCCCTGACACTTTCACCGCTTAAATTCATAAAGGTCTGGGGCTTTAAAAGGATTACCTTTTCTCCACCGATGAGGCCTCTGCCATAAAGCCCCTTAAACTTCTTCTCCTCCACCGATGTATTGAGCATATCTGCCAGCACATCCAGGGTATCAAAACCTGCATTGTGTCTTGTCTTATCATACTCCCTTCCAGGATTTCCCAAACCAACGATCAAATACATATATCTGTTTTCCTCTTTCTTTATCTCAAAATTTATCCTCTTCCGCAGAAAAATGCCTGCGGTGCTGCAGTGTCTGTCCATATGTCCGCCGTGTACAGACACGCCCATAAGCGCTAGACTCCCGCACATGGGGTGTCTAACGCTTATCTTTTCTTTATTCTATCAAATTATAAGTGGATTGTAAATGCAGTGCGGCAGATCCGACCATCCAGCCTTTACGCCGCATCCGGTTCCTGATATTCCCTGGTCTCCGCCATAGTTTCTCTGGCTCGTTTTTCTGTAAAGAGTCCGCACTCCACCAGACGCTCCAGCACCTGCTCCTGGCGCTTGGCAGCCAGTGCCGGATTTACTGTGGGGGCATATTGGGAAGGAGCATTGGGAACACCGGCTAACAGAGTACTCTCATAATCGTCCATATCCTCAGGAGCCTTTCCAAAGTAACCCTCACTGGCATCCTTAATGCAGTAGTATCCGTTTCCAAAGTAAATAGTATTCATATAAAGCTCAAGAATCTCATTTTTACTGTATTCCTTTTCCAGAGCAAAAGCCATAAATACCTCTGCCGCCTTGCGCTCCATCTTCTTTTCCTGTGTAAAATACAGGTTCTTTGCCAACTGCTGGGTAATGGTGCTTCCGCCTTCCACAAAAGCGCCTGCCCTTATATCATTGATAACCGCACGGGTAATGGCGATGGGGTCAATACCGATATGACCGTAAAAGCGGTGGTCTTCCACAGAGAGAACCGCATCTACATACGTTTCCGGAAGCTCTGCAAATTCCGTATAGTTTTCCTTGGAACGGATCTGCTCTACCTTGTCCTTAAGGCTGATCTGGCTGATGGCATCTCTGTACATATCATAGCCCTTCATGCCTACATTTACGCAGATACAAATAACCGCTGCCGCCATGATGCCAATGGTCCACTTAAGACCCCTTTTTAATATGTTCCAGTTTTTACCGGTTCTCATCTGTCCACCTTCTTTCTCTTTCGTACGTTTATTTCTTATAATATCATTCTAGCACATTCTCCCCCTTGTGTCCTTGAGAAAGCCTTAAAGAACTCTAACATAAATCTGACGCTTTCTGAAATATTTTCTAAAGATATTCCCCATTCATCTGGAATCCATGCTAAAATAGAGCCGTAAAACACACAAGGAGAATTTTTATCATGGAAACAGTTAAAAAAAACCGTTCCGGTACAACGGATCTGACCGTGGGACGCCCCCTGGCTCAGATCCTTCGTTTTGCCCTTCCTCTGGTGCTGGGTACACTTTTTCAGCAGCTCTACAGCTTTGCAGATACCATTATTGTAGGCCGCTGTCTGGGAACCGACGCCCTGGGAGCTGTAGGAACCACCTACTCCCTGAACTTTCTGATCCTTGGCTTTATCCAGGGAGCCTGTGTGGGATTCGGCATCCCGGCAGCCGAATCCTTTGGAGCAAAGGATCATAAAAATCTGGAGCGCTTCCTCATCAACGGAGCCGCCCTCTGCATTGGGCTCAGCGCTGTCTTTACTGTTGTCACCACCCTGACGGCCCCTCCGCTCCTAAAGCTCATCCACACGCCGCCTGAGCTCTTTGATGATGCCTCTCTTTATATCCGCATCATTTTCCTGGGAATTCCTGCTACGGTTCTGTACAACTACTCCTCCAGCGTCCTGCGGGCCATGGGAGATTCCAGACATCCCTTTTATTTCCTTTTGGCCTCCAGTCTCCTGAATATTGCCCTTGACTGGATTTTAATCGTTCCTTTCGGAATGGGAGTAGACGGAGCAGCCATCGCTACTGTAATCAGCCAGGCCCTCAGCGGCCTGCTCTGTACCTGGTGGTTCTTCTCCAAAACTGCAAAAGGACACGGCCTGAGCTTTACTAAAAATAAGCTGCGCCTTTCCTCCCACCACTGCAAAAAGCTGGCCTACATCGGCCTTCCCATGGGCTTTGAATACTCCGTTTCCGCCATTGGAGCCGTTATTATGCAGGACGCCATCAACCTCTTGGGAAGTACTGCCGTAGCCGCACAGACCGCGGGAGAAAAAATCCGCCAGATGTTCACCCTTCCCATGGAAAGCGTGGGTATGGCTATGGCAACCTATGCCGGCCAGAACCACGGTGCAGGGCGCACCGACCGCATCCGCCAGGGTATAAAGGACGGCTGCAAAATCCAGCTGTGCTACTGCGCTGCCGCCTGGACCGCCATTTTCCTGTGCAAAGATTTTGCCGTCGGGCTGGTGCTGGGAGACGCAGACCCGGCAGTCACTGCCGGAGCGCTGGAATACTTAAGCGTTATGAGCCTTCTGTTCTGCTTCCACGGCCTCTTAATGATCTTCAGAAATACCCTTCAGGGCCTTGGATACAGTATGCAGGCTGTTATATCCGGCATCAGCGAGCTGGTCGGACGAAGCCTTGGAGGCCTTCTGGCAGTAACAAAGCTGGGATATCTTGGCATCTGTCTGGCCAATCCCATTGCATGGGCCTTAGCCATGTTTTACTGTATTTTTATGGTAACACGGGTAATGAAAAAAGAACGGTAGACCCCTTTTCATAACTATGATAGACTATAGTTATATTCGTTCTGGGCCTTATTTACCATCAGGCTTTGAATCTCAAAGAAAGGAGAATTTCTTATGAGCAAAAATAATCTGTATGATGTAATCATCATCGGCGCCGGCCCTTCCGGCATCTTCTGCGCCTATGAGCTGATCCGTCAGAAACCGGAACTTAAGATCCTTATGGTCGAAAAGGGCCGTCCCATTGAAAAACGTGTCTGCCCCAAGCGCACTACCAAGGTCTGTGTAGGCTGCAAGCCCTGTTCCATCACAACTGGATTTGCAGGCGCCGGAGCATTTTCCGACGGAAAGCTTTCACTGTCTCCAGATGTAGGCGGAAACCTGCCCGAAATCCTGGGGTATGACGAGACGGCTGCGCTTTTAAAGGAATCTGATGACATTTATCTGAAATTCGGGGCAGACAAAAATGTATACGGCATTGACAAGCAGAAGGAAATCGAAGAAATCCGCCGCAAGGCCATCAACGCCAACTTAAAGCTCATCGAATGCCCCATCCGTCACCTGGGTACAGAGGAAGGCTACAAAATCTATACCCGCCTTCAGGAGCACCTGCTGGCTCAGGGCATTGAGATGAAATTTAACACCATGGTAAAGGACATCCTGATCGAGGGCGATACCGTAAAGGGTATTGTAACGGACAAAGATGAAACCTTCTGCGCACCGGAGATCGTAGCTGCCATTGGCCGCGAGGGTTCTGACTGGTTCTCCCATGTCTGCGATAACCACCACATTGAGACAAAGGTTGGAACCGTGGATATCGGCGTCCGCGTTGAAGTCCGCGACGAGGTTATGAAATTCCTCAACGAAAACCTTTATGAGGCCAAGCTGGTCTACTACACCCCTACCTTTGACGATAAGGTACGCACCTTCTGCAGCAACCCTTCCGGTGAAGTAGCAACCGAATACTATGAAAACGGCCTTGCAGTAGTAAACGGCCATGCATATAAATCACAGGAATATAAGACAAACAATACCAATTTTGCCCTTCTGGTAAGCAAAAACTTCACCCGCCCCTTTAACGAGCCCATCGAGTACGGTAAACACATTGCCCAGCTCTCCAATATGCTCTGCGGAGGCAGGATCATGGTCCAGACCTTCGGCGACTTCCAGAGAGGCCGCCGCACCACAGAGGAGCGCCTCTGCCGCAACAACCTGATCCCAACCTTAAAGGATGCGGTTCCCGGCGATCTGTCCCTTGTATTCCCCTACCGCATTATGACGGATATCAAGGAAATGATCCTGGCCCTGGACAAGGTCACTCCCGGTATTGCCAGCGATGAAACCCTGCTCTATGGCGTAGAAGTTAAATTCTACTCCAACAAGGTAGTGGTTGATAAAGACTTTGAAACCAGCGTACATGGACTGAGAGCCATCGGCGATGGCGCTTCTGTTACCAGAGGACTGCAGCAGGCTTCTGCAAACGGTATCAGCGTGGCGAGAAGTATTTTGAAGAGGATGTAAAAACCGCCCAGCCGGAATCGACTTTTCCGATTCCGGCTGGACGGCCTTTTTATATCTTTATTCTTCTTCCAGACAATGTGCCCCATTGGTAGCGATCACCTTCTGATACCAGTAATAGCTATCCTTTGGAATTCTTGCCAGATCCTTGATGTCCTCATCATCACGGTTTACATACACCAGACCATAGCGCTTCTGGTAACCATTACTGGTGCTGAGTACATCCACAAAGGACCATGGCAGGAAGCCTCTTACATCCACTCCCAGCTCAATAGCTCTGTGAATTGCCTGAAGATGCTTCGTCCAGTAGTCGATACGGTAATCATCATGTACCTTCCCGTCCTCCAGTACGTCTCTTGCTCCCAGACCATTCTCTGTGATGATCATTGGAATCTCATAGCGCTGATAAATATCACGCAGAAGGTACTGCATACCCATTGGATCAATAGTCCAGTCCCAGTCATTTGTATCCGCATTCGGATTCTTCATGTACTGATAGAAATCAGGCATTACCTCATAAGCTCCCATAGCGCCCTTCTTGCCGCTTAAATTGCTCTTAGCCTCTGTCAGCTCATTCTTATCAGCATCCGGGAAGCGCACGCACTTGCTTGCATAGTAGTTTACGCCCAGGAAGTCCAGCATTCCCTCACGGATAATCTCCATATCTCCCTCTTCGATCACAGGAGCCATTCCATGCTCTTCCAGATAGCGGAATGCACCTACGGGATATTTGCCCTTAAAATAAATATCCAGGAAGAAGTGGTTCTTTAAATCCTCTGCATTTAACATAGCCAGCATATTTTTCGGAGTGGAATCCAGTCCGTATACCGGAGAATATCCGATGGCTGCACCGGAACGTCCGCCTTCTACCAGCTCATGGATCAGCTTGCTGATCTTTGCCTGTCCCAGATTCATATGGTGGTTGATCTGGAATTTCACCTGAGGATCCCCATGGTATTTCTCAGGCACATAATTCTTCTTTTTCCAGAATTCCACAATAATACTCTGCTCATTGATAATCAGCCAGTCTTTGATCCTGTCGCCGTATCTGCGGATCAGGAACTCTCCGTAAGCCACAAAATCATCCACGCTCTGGCGGCTTATCCAGCCGTCATATTTGTCTACAAGAGCCATTGGCATATCGTAGTGGTAAATGGTAGGGATCGGCTTAATTCCATTTGCTACCAGCTCATTTACCAGGTTGTCATAAAACTCCAGGCCCTTTGGGTTTACTTCTCCAACGCCGTCCGGGAAAATTCTTGACCAGGAAAAGGAAAAACGGTATGCAGTAAAGCCGCATTCCTTCATCAGCGCGATGTCTTCTTTATAGCGGTGATAGTGATCACTGGCTACGCTTGCATCTGCAAAGCCGGTTCCGCGGTTTAAAATGTCCATCTGGGACAGCTTCTTTCCGTCCTCTTCTGCTGCTCCCTCTACCTGATAAGCACTTGTAGAAGCTCCCCATAAAAAACCTTCCGGCATCGTCTTTCTGATATCTGCGCTCATAGTTCCTCCTTTATGCATTCATTTTATTGTAGAAACTTTCAAATACCTGGATCATTTTCTCTGACAGGTGGATCTCTGACATAACGGTCATCAGCGTATCCTGTGCATGGTTAAACAGCAGGCTTGGCTGAATGGTTTCTGTTCCCGCGATCTCAGACTGGATCATCTCTGTCTGAGCATTGTGAGCTGCACAAATATGGTTATTTGCCTCCTCCATATGCTCCTTTGCTCCTGCAAAATCAAATGCTGCTACACAATCTAATGCCTTTCCGGCTGCATTTCTGGCATCACCTGCAGAAATTACGATCTGCATGGCAACCTGAACGACCTTATCATCATCCTTAAACATCATTTCTCCCACTTTTATTTCTCTCCTTTCTGAAAAGCAGCGCCCCCAAAACCAGGGAACGCCGCCATATGTTTTAAGTGCTCTGCATCAGCATGCAGCCTGTGTTTCTTCCTCTACGCACTGTCTCTCATATACTTTGTAGAATGGATACCAGGTCAGCAGATACAGGATAAACAGTACGATATACACCGGAACGGCTCTCCAGTCTCCCGTAATCATCACACTGGAAAACGGAGCCGGGATCTGTCCTACCTGAACCATCTTGGAAGGAATATTTAACAGGCCATAGTGCATGGTCAGCCATACAACTGTAGGACCAACGATACTATTGATCAGGATCGGAAGCATTAACAGAGGGTTAAATACAACCGGTGCGCCGAACATTAACGGTTCGTTGATATTGAACAAAGAAGGTCCGATACAGATCTTACCCATGGTTTTAAGCTTCTTGCTCTTGGAACCCAGCATCAGCACGTTTAAAGGAAGTGTGCCGCCGCGGCCGCCCATGGTGATCAAAGCAGCTGTAAATACGGCCTCGCTGGTAGCGATATTCATAGGAACGCCGCCGTTTGCCACAGCCCCGATATTCTCTGCGATCGCCACCATAAAGATAGGAGTGGTAACTGCATTGAATACCCAGCTGGAAATACCCATTGAGTAGAAAATAACCGGTACAAAGCAGATCAGGATAAAGCCGGGAAGTGTCTGAGCGCCCTTCTGAAGAGGCATAAAGAAGCTTACCAGAATATTGTAAAGATCCAGCTTTAATACGTTTGCAAAGATCATCGCCAGTCCCAGAGTAATGGTAATGGGAATGATATTGTTGATCCAGTCGCTTACAAAATCCGGAAGCGTATCATTGTTTTCCAGTACATGAAGGTTTGCATAGATGTGGAATACAATGGCAACGAAAAGACCTACTACGATACCCATCATGATACCGGCAGCGCCGATACGGCCGTTATCAATCTGGAAGATTCCGTCTACTACCTGAGGACGGCAAAGCAGCAGGTACGCTGCAATGGAGATCAGCGATGCATTGATCTGATACTGTCCATGTCCCAGCTTGATCATGGCCTCATGGGTAACAAAGAAAGCTACGAAGATTGCCAGCAGTCCAAAGGAGAAATTCGCAATGGGACTTAAATCAGGAAGCGCCGGGATATAGGAACGGAATACGTTGTAGAAGAAGATCAGGGAACCGGTCAAAATGATCGGAAGAACCTTCTTCATGGTACTTGCCACGGTATCGATCCATGGATTTGCAAAAACCTGCCGGGCCTTAGGAGCAAATACGTCCGAAAGCCATGTCATTAAACCATTCATCTGTACTTATCCATCCTTTCTTGCAGCTACCTTCTCTGCCAGCTCAACCAGTGCGGCTCCGTCCAGAGAAGAATAAATCTCTGCCGGGATCAGCTCTACCTGGATTCCATGGGGTGCGCACTCCTCTGTCAGCTTCGGAACAGCGCTTGCATAGTGGGGACCAACTAACAGTACATCCATCTTGTCCATGTACTCGCTTACCACACTCTCACTTCTGGCTTCCACAGTCATGTCCAGCTTTTTCTTCTTTGCTGCCTGTCTTGCCTTCTGTGCCAGGAATCCGCTGGAGAATCCAGCTCCGCAGCATAATAACACTCTGATCGTACCCATAATTGTTACCTCCTTAGTTTGGTTAATGTGTTTTATATACTACCGGTTCTGAAGCTCATCTCTCTCCGCCCAGTCAATAATATCCATCAGGGTATCATAACTCCGGGTTTCCAGAAGATGGTTCATACAGCCCTCGTCCATCATAAAACTGGGGGCAATCCGGTAAAATTCCTCCAGGTTTTCCTTATTAACCGAAACGGATAAAAGAAATACCACCTGTACCTCATAAATATGCCAGAGCACCGGCTTTTCCAAAAGCGCCACGCAGACAAAAGTATCCTTCGTCACTGGCTGATAGGGATGAGGAATTGCAATCTGAGGACAGAAGTCTGTCTGCATCAGATTTTCTCTCTTTCGTACGGAATCCTCAAAATCCGGCGGAAGTTCCCGCACTCTGCGGATGCGCCCGCACAGCTCATGGAGGATCTCCTCTCTGCTGTTTCCCTTTATATTGGTAAAAAAAAGCGACCGGTCAAAATACGATCGGATTCCGCCTTTCCTGCTGCTTTTCAGCAGCCGTTCCACCTCTCCCGCATTGTGCCTGTCAAAAAAATACTGTACCTGACACACTGGAACCGGAATGGCTGTTTTTACGGGAACCGTAGAAAATACATAATCTATATTAGAAAAATCCCAGGATGCCAGAGATCCGATATCACAGGCTTCTACCCGGTCCAGATAATCTCCGAACATTTCCCGAAACCGATATTCAAAAAGCTTAGCACTACCGGAACCGGAGGCGCACACAAGAAGGATATTCCTCTTGTACCTCTGTCTGTCCTGTCGTTTTAACGAAAGGGCAAAACACAGGGCCAGGTATCCAATCTCTGCCTCAGGGACTATGGTGTGGAAATACTCCGACAAAACCGTAGACGCATGGGCCGCCACTGCATAGGGAAAGCTGTATACCTCTTTAATCTCCTTTAAAATGGGGTTGTCCATTTTCAGCCGGTACTGCAGGCGGATCCGCAGCGATACCATGTGAAGTCTCAGGGATGTATTTAAATCAAAATCCGATGCCAGATCCAGATTATATGTCTGCTTGACGCTTTCAAGCATCCGGTTCACCAGCTGATTGATCTCCATATCAATAAAAACGCTGCTTCTGTCTCCGGCCAAAATCTTTTTCTTTCCCAGAAGCTGAATCGCCATGTATTTAATCTCAGGAACCGGAAGACAGATTCCAAAAGCCTCTTTCAGTCCTTCCGCACAAAGCCTTGCGGCACGGATATCGCCTTCATGAAGCAGGTCGCTGTGCTTCATCTCCTCCAACGGAATCACACAGCCCCGTCCCCAGCGGTACAGAGCGATCTGCACCTGCAGGACAATATTAGGGATATCCATTTCATAGATGGTTTCCCCACATTGTTTTACACTGCTTAGAATCTCATTGCGGATCTGTTCCCCATCCCAAAATGTATGATAAATTTCCTTAAACCACTGATCGTTGAACTCATAAAATGCCGCGCTCATACAAAGCCGTATGGAAAATTCATCCCCCTGGATTTTAAGACCGTAATAGGGTTTTCTTTCAAGAGCCAGATGATGCTTATTTAAATACTGCTCGACTCCTTTTAAATCAAGGGACAACGTTTTTCTGGATATATAGAGCCGTTCGCAGAGCTCCTCCGCCTTCACTCCGGAAGCAGCGGCAAATAATCGGGCCAGAATAAATTCTATCCTCTCTTTTCCGGTCTCCGGAAGCAGGGCTGAGGTTCTTCCCTTTATAAACTCCTGATAGCGCTCCGGTTCCTTTACGCAAAGCCTGAGTCCAAGACCTCTGCGGCGCTCTATGGCAGCTCCGTTCCGGCAAAGAAGTTCATCCAGCTGACTGACCAGTGTCCGGGCCGTTCTCTCGCTGACTTCCATCTGGTCGGACACGGTTTCCATATTTATATATAAATCTTCTGAAAGCACTGACAAAAGCCGGTTCAGGCGTCCATCCATCTGCATCCGGTATTCCTCCCTTCTGCCTTCGTACATTCCTGATTTTTATACTCACTGTCTGTTTGTTATGCGTAGTATACCCCAAAATCATTTCCAGTTCCATCCGGCTTTCTTCCAGCAGTACTCGGCAAAAAGTACACCAAAATCCCTCTTTTAATCATGGCTGGCGACGTGCGCCGCCAGGCGCACCACACAAAAAAACCGAGCAGAAAGAATTCAATCCTTCTGTCCGGTTCTTAATATTATCCGGTTATTCAGCCTCTGCTCCCCCATTCTCCAGCAGCGTCATCTCATATTTCTCCAGAATAGTATTCTGAATCATTTCTCTGGTGCCGGAATTGATGGGATGAGCGATATCGCGGTACTCGCCGTCTGCAGAACGGCGGCTGGGCATCGCGATAAACAGCCCTTTTTCTCCCTCGATCACCTTAATATCATGGATCACAAATTCATTATCCATGGTAATAGATACGATCGCTTTCATTTTACCTTCTTTTTCTACCCGTCTGACTCTTACATCCGTAACCTGCATGCTAATCCCCTTCCGTCCTCTCCGTCAGCCCCCTTGCTGCATCTTCCACGCACAGCAGGAAGATGACTGCGCGTAAATTATAATGTATATCTCTCGTTCTTCTCTACCACGATCTTGATATTATCCGGCGTTCCGATATGTGTGGTGTTGGCCCGGATGGTATCACGGCTTTCAACGATGCAGTTTTCAATCACCGTGTTATCTCCGATATATACATCATTTAAAATGATGGAGTTTTTGATCACACAGTTATTTCCGATATAAGCCTTTTTAAACAGGATCGAATTTTCTACCGTGCCGTTTAAGATACAGCCGCTGGAAACAAGGCTGTTTCTCACCACAGCGCCCGGGTTGTACTTTGCCGGAGGAAGATCGTCAATCTTGGTATAGACATCCGGATATTCTCTGAAGAAGTAATTTCTCACTTCCGGCTTCAGGAAATCCATGTTTGTCTTATAGTAGGAATCTACGGTAGCAATGTTGCTCCAATAGCTGTCCATCTTGTATGCATAGATGCGCTTTAAGTTCTTATAGCGCACCAGAATATCATTTACCAGATCATAGCGGTCCTCTGCTGCACAGCGCTCCAGAAGCTCGATCAGCTGTCTTCTGCGGATTACATAGATACCGCAGGAAATCGTAGTGGCGTCTGAAGCCATGGGCTTTTCCTCAAAGTCCACGATCCGTCCGTCTGCAGCCAGCTTCACGCAGCCGAAACGGGTGACGTCCATACCTTCTTCCATATCCTTGCATACAACGGTGATATCTGCCTTTTTCTCGATATGGTATTCCAGAACCTTGTTATAGTCCAGCTTGTACACGCCGTCGCCGGAGGCGATCACTACATAGGGCTCATGGCTGTTCTTTAAGAATGTAAGGTTCTGATACAGGGCGTCTGCGGTTCCGCGGTACCAGTCGCCGTTCTCCGGAGTAATGGATGGAGTAAACAGAAACAGTCCGCCCTGCTTACGTCCGAAATCCCACCACTTGGACGAGCTTAAATGAAGATTTAAGGATCTGGAATTGTACTGTGTAAATACAGCCACATTCTGGATATGGGAATTGGTCATATTGCTCAATGCAAAGTCAATGCTGCGGTAGCTTCCTGCAACCGGCATAGCGGCTACGGCTCTCTTGTTGGACAATTCCCGCATTCTCTTGCTGTTTCCACCTGCTAAAACAATACCGATTGCTCTCATTTCACGCCACCTGCCTTTATAATGTAATTTCCGCCTGCCAGTATACCGTCAGGATAGTCGTCGATTGCCGTCTCGCCCGCAATGGCTGTATTTCTTCCAATCTTCACGCCGTCAGGAATCACTGAATTCTCTCCGATGGTAGCCAGTTCAAACTGATATACCTTGGGATCATAGGTGCTGGGTGCATAATCTCCAAAGCCTACCTCGGCATTTGCCCCGATCGTTACATTTTCAGCGATAATGGCCTTGTCCACCACTGTGCAGGCTCCGATATGAGTGCCCTGCATCACGATGGAATCTCGAACTACGGCTCCTTTCTCAATGGTAACTCCCGAACCTATAACAGAATTGATCACCTTACCGTAAACCTCTGTTCCCTCGCCTATGATACTGCGTTCGATTTCTGCATCATCTGCTATGTACTGAGGAGGGATTACATCACTCTTGGTATAGATCTTCCAGTATTCCTCATAAAGATTAAACTCAGGAATAATGTCGATCAGCTCCATATTGGCCTCCCAGTAAGATCCCAGAGTACCTACGTCCTTCCAGTAGCCGTTGTATTCATATGCAAAAATGCGGTCTCCCTTTCCGTGACAGTACGGAATAATGTGCTTTCCGAAGTCACATCCGGGTTCGTCCTTTAAGTGGATTAAAGCGTCCCTTAATACGGGCCAGCTGAAAATATAAATACCCATAGAAGCAAGGTTGCTTCTGGGAACAGCGGGCTTTTCCTCAAACTCTGTGATCCGGTTGGCCTCGTCCGTAATCAGAATACCAAATCGGCTGGCCTCCTCAATAGGCACAGGCATGGCAGCAATGGTGACATCCGCATTATTCGCTTTGTGATAATCCAGCATAACCTCATAATCCATCTTATAAATGTGATCACCGGAAAGGATGAGCACGTACTCAGGATTATACGCTTCCATATATTCCAGATTCTGGTAAATCGCATTGGCTGTACCGGTATACCAGTCGCTGCCTTTGCTCCTTTCATATGGAGGTAAGATCGTCACGCCGCCTACGTTCCTGTCCAGATCCCACGGAATACCGATTCCGATATGGGTATTTAAACGTAATGGCTGATACTGTGTCAGAACTCCCACTGTGTCAATACCGGAGTTGATACAGTTGCTCAGCGGAAAATCAATGATACGGTACTTCCCCCCAAAAGATACCGCCGGCTTGGCTACTTTCTTTGTCAGAACGCCAAGGCGGCTTCCCTGTCCGCCAGCTAAAAGCATGGCAATCATTTCTTTCTTAATCACGTTATCACCTCTTGCTGTTATAATTTTTGTAAGTATAATTATAACACAAATTTTAGTTTCCGTATATAAATATTTAATTTTATTTTGTGTTTTTTGCGCAGTTTTCCGACATTTTTCGTTTAAAAATTCCATAGTTCTTCTAATTTATCCATATCTTGTATTATGGTACAGTTTTAAATACTATATATCCTTTATCCGGATCTAACATGCAAACCAGGGCAGTCTCTTCCTTCAGCGCCTTAAACTTGCAGAAAAATGCGGAAACTCCGGCTGGGAAGGCCTTGAAACATTGAGAGAAATATCATATAATCACGATATGCAGTTTTTAAGACATATTTTTTTATCGAAATCAATGGAAAAAGAAAGGAAGTTACCATTATTATGGATCTGATTACAGTAAGAGAATTATACAAGCATCCGGATCAGTATATGGATCAGGAAATAACCATCGGCGGCTGGGTTCGCAGCCTGAGAGATTCCAAGTCCTTCGGCTTCATCGTCATCAGCGATGGAACCTATTTTGAGCCTCTGCAGGCCGTTTATCACGACACGCTGGAGAACTTTCAGCAGGTATCCAGGCTGAGTGTAGGAACAGCTGTCATTGTAAAGGGTACTCTGGTGGCTACGCCTCAGGCAAAGCAGCCCTTTGAGATCCAGGCCACAGAAGTTACGGTAGAGGGAGCCTCCGCACCGGATTACCCGCTGCAGAAGAAACGCCACTCCTTTGAGTACCTGCGCACCATTTCCCATCTGCGTCCCAGAACAAACACCTTCCAGGCTGTATTCCGCGTACGTTCCCTGATTGCCTATGCCATCCATCAGTATTTCCAGGAGCGTGATTTTGTCTATGTACACACCCCTCTGATCACAGGAAGCGACTGCGAGGGCGCAGGAGAGATGTTCCAGGTAACTACCATGGACTTAAACAATATTCCAAAGACAGAAGACGGCAAGGTAGACTTCAAGCAGGATTTCTTCGGAAAGCCAACCAACCTGACCGTAAGCGGACAGTTAAACGGCGAAACCTACGCCATGGCCTTCCGCAATATCTATACCTTCGGACCTACTTTCCGTGCGGAAAATTCCAACACTACCCGCCATGCGGCTGAGTTCTGGATGGTTGAGCCTGAGATTGCTTTCGCTGATCTGGAAGACAATATGAATCTGGCTGAGGGTATGTTAAAATACATTATCCGCTTTGTAATGGAGCACGCACCGGAGGAGATGAACTTCTTCAACCAGTTCGTGGACAAGGGCCTGTTAGACCGCTTAAACAATGTACTGAACTCCGAGTTTGGCCGCATCACTTATACAGAGGCAGTCAAACTGTTAGAGGAGCATAATGACCAGTTCGATTACAAGGTATCCTGGGGCTGCGATCTTCAGACCGAGCATGAGCGCTTCCTGACAGAGCAGATTTTCAAGAAGCCTGTATTTGTTACAGACTATCCAAAGGAAATCAAAGCCTTCTATATGAAGATGAATCCCGACAACAAAACTGTAGCGGCTGTAGACTGTCTGGTTCCCGGTATCGGCGAGATCATCGGCGGCAGCCAGAGAGAGGACGACTACGATAAACTGGTTGCCAGAATGGAGGAGCTTGGCCTTAAGAAAGAGGATTATGGCTTCTATCTGGATCTGCGCAAATACGGTTCTGCCCGTCATGCCGGTTTTGGTCTGGGCTTTGAGCGCTGCGTGATGTACTTGACCGGTATGTCCAACATCCGCGACGTCATTCCGTTCCCAAGAACTGTAAATAACTGCGAGCTGTAATTTTATCCATGATCTGCAGTCCGGACTGCGTTTCGGCTGCAGGCAGCATCTATATCAAACCAGGGCCTGTTGCGATAACAGGCCCTGATGTTTATGGAAGCGTTGGAAGCATCCTCTGCTTCCGGACGAGGGGGAGGTATTATGAAATTCATCCATACAGGCGATGTACATTGGGGCATGACCCCGGATGCAGATAAACCCTGGGGAAAAGAACGGGCACAAGCCATCCGGGATACGTTTAAAGCCATTATCGATCATGCAGGCGCAGTGAAAGCCGACTGCCTGTTTATCAGCGGCGATCTTTTTCACCGCCAGCCTCTGATGCGGGATATCAAAGAAGTCAATTATCTCTTTTCCACAATCCCCCATGTCAGGGTCGTGATGATTGCAGGAAACCACGACAAGATCCGGGAAAATTCCAGTATCCTGAGTTTTTCCTGGAGCCCTAATGTAACCTTTCTTGCTGATCCCGCTTTAAGTTCTGTTTACTTTGATGACATTAACACAGAGGTCTATGGCTTCAGCTACCATACCACTGAAATACGCGAGCCTCTCTTAGAGGATATCCAGGTTCCCTTAAACAACCGGATCCAGATCCTTTTAGCCCACGGCGGAGACCCGGCCCATGTTCCTATGAATTTCAACACCCTGAGCTTATCCCCATTTTCTTACATTGCACTGGGACATATCCACAAAGCGCAGGTCATTGCCGAGGATAAAATGGCCTACTGCGGTTCCCCTGAACCCCTGGATCTGACAGAGACAGGAACCCACGGATATTTTGAAGGAGAAATCCACCCCGTTACCCGGCGGCTGACCCGTCTGGACTTTATCCCTGCCGCCAGCCTGCGCTGCATCCCTCTGGCTGTGACCGTCACGACGGAAACGACAAACGGAGGTCTGACCGACCGGATCATCAACGAAATCGACAAACGGGGCCGGGAGCATATTTACCGCTTCCGTTTAAAAGGAATGAGGGATCCGGATATTACCTTTGATCTATCCTCCCTCTCTGCACGATTCCGAATCGGTGAAATCATCGACGAATCCGAACCGCTCTATGACTTTCCAGCACTTTTTGCAGAACATTCCAGCGATATGATCGGCTTTTTTATCCAGGCACTCCAAAAAGAGGATATGTCACCTGTAGAAAAAAAGGCCCTTTATTATGGCGTAAATGCCCTGCTTCACACCACGGACGAAAGGAGCTAGACCCATGAAAATACTCAGTCTTCATATTGACGGCTTTGGAAAACTGAATGACCTGGATCTTTCCTTTGAAGACGGCTTAAATGTGCTCTATGGAAAAAATGAAGCCGGAAAATCCACCCTTCATACCTTTATCCGCGGAATGCTCTTTGGAATTGAACGTCAGCGGGGACGTGCTTCCAAAAATGATACCTATTCCCGCTTTGAACCATGGTCCGGTACAGGGGCTTATCAGGGATGGCTCCGTCTGGAAAGCCAGGGAGAAATCTTCCGGATTGAACGCAGATTTCAAAAAGGGAATAAAAGCCTTACGATCATCAATGAAACAAAGGGCTGTGAGGAAACGCCCACAGCGGCTCTGTGGGAACGCCTGCGGTGCGGCCTTTCAGAAACCGCCTACAGCAACACCATCAGCATCGGACAGTTAAAAAGCGCCACAGACGGGGGGATGGTATCGGAGCTGCGAAATTACATTGCCAATCTCAATACCTCCGGCAGTATTGCTTTAAATATCACCAAAGCCAGCGCTCTTCTAAAATCCCAGAGGCGGGAAATGGCTGCAAAGCTGGTACCTGAGGCCGCAAAGAGATACACAGCGCTTCTGAGCGAAGTACGCACCATTGAACACGAAATTTCCGATCCCCGCTATCAAAACCGTCTTGCATCCTGTCAGGCTGATCTGACGCAGATAAAGGAAGAGCTTGAAACCCACCGGACAGAAAAAGAGTCTCTTCTTGAAAAAACTGCCAGAGGACGGCAGATCCTTATTGGAAGCCATTTTACAGATGAGGCCTCCATTCAAAACCAGCTTCGCCAGACACAGGAAGCCTATAAGGAATACAGAGAAAAAACGGCGGCATCCGGCGGACGCGTTCAGACGGCAGCCACAGCCCTCTGTTTTCTGGCGGCAGGCATCCTGGCTCTGGGAATGGGATCCTGCATCAAAAAACCAGATATGATCCGGGGGCTTCTTACCCGGTTCGGGCCTGAACACGCTGGAACCTCTCCTGCCTTTTTTACATTTCTCACCGGTCTCTGCGGCCTTGGAGGCGCTGTCTTCCTGGCAGCTGCCCTGATGCAGCTATGGAGCAGACGGCGCCTAAAACGAGAGCTGTCCTCTGTAACGGATTTTTTATCCGGGATTCTCAGGGATCATCTGGGCGATTCCTCTATCTCCGATGAATCCATCCGCCGGTTAGAACAGCGCATATCGGAGCTCCTTCGCCTGGAGCGGGCTGTATATCAGTCGGAGAACGCCCTGAAGCGGCTCACAGATGAAGCCGAACAGCTCCAGTCCCGTGAAGCAGAGCTTTCAAAGGAAATCGAAACCGGTCAGCGCCTTCAGTGGGAATTAGAACAAAAACTGGAACGGCTCAGTACCTGCCGCAGTGAAGCGGAAGGCCTGAAGCACGCTCTCACGGAAAATGAGAGGATTCAGGAGGAGCTGGATGCCCTGGATCTGGCCCAGGATACTTTAAACCGGCTTTCCTCTACCATCCGGGATTCCTTCGGTCTCTACTTAAATAAAACTGCTTCTGAGCTTATAGCGGGTATCACAGGCGGTATCTACACCAGTATGAGTATCGATCAGGACTTAAATATCTTTATGAACACCCCCTCTCATCTTGTTCCTGTGGAGCAGGTCAGCAGCGGAACCATGGATCAGATTTATCTGGCAGTCCGCCTTGCCGCCGCAAAGCTGGTTCAGACGGAAGGAGAACAGATGCCCTTAATCTTTGACGACAGCTTTGCTCTATATGACGATGAACGGCTGAAAACTGCCTTAAAATGGCTCTCAAAGACCTTTAAGGGACAGATCATTCTCTTTACCTGCCACCAGAGAGAGGCCCAGCTGCTCACAGCGAATCAGGTGGATTTTCACTATCTGACTTTGTAAACAAATCCAAAGCCCCATACCTGCATCTCTTCTCTGAAATACACCAGAAAGGATGCACCGGTATGGGGCCTTTTCCGTTTAAAAATATCTATCGTTCTTCTACTGTCCATCCGCCTTTTTCTGGCTTCCAGCCTTATACAGGGTAATAGCCTCTGTAATATTGGCCGCGGAGCCTGACTGGATCAGCTTTGAAAGCTCGCTTAAGCGGTCGGGTTCTAAAAATTCATTTCCAAGATAAGGGCCAAATGTATCTGTGATATGGATGTTCTGATCCCGGATACTGTCCTCCAGGCTGTGAAGCTGGGCGGAAAGCTCCTTAATCTCCTCTTCCAGAGCCAGCATTTCTTCTCTGCGGCTTCCCTCGATCTCATCTGAAATAATGGTTCTTGTCACATTTTCAAAATTGCTCACAGCATCCTTTTTCCGCTCTGCAATTTCAGAAAGCTCCTGGCTGGCGCAGGCAATCTCGTCATCATATTTTTCCAGGTCATAGAGAGCTTCATTTCCGTCCTTCTGAATGGTACGGGTAATCACATGGATCTTTTTATGATTGTCCCTGAGAAGATTGCGGATCTCCCTCCCCTTCTTTAAAACATCCTGATAATGAGTCCGAATACGGTTTCCCACCATCAGATAAAGCCCTCCAAATAAAAATACATCTGCTACATAAACTGCAGCCAGATACCACCATTTTCGTTCAGGAATCAAAAAATAGATGCCGCAGGGGAATGCCAGAAAGCAGATAAGGAAGGTTAAAAAACCTATTCCAAATTCCTTCATTCCCCTGGGATAATAAAGGGCATAAAAGAAGGTCGTATTTACAAAGGCCGGAACACGATCCTTTTTAAACATGGTCTTTAACTGTATCTTCAAATCTCTGTTGTGGTCTCTTAACTGGCTGGTTTCCTCGGCAATCCGTTCTTTCACGCCTTTATCTTTTGCCTTTTCCCGTTTAGCTCTGGCTTTTTTCAGCCTGTCCTGCCCCTTTGCAATTTCTCTGTCATAACCGGATTCAATCTCATCTCTGCGTGCCTTTACGGTGCGGGAAATGGTATCCGCCACCTCTTTTTTCAAAGAAGCCAGCTCCTTTTCCTTCTGGCTCTCCTCTGCTTCCAGCTGTCTGGCTGTACGGCTGTCGCAGTTCACGCGGTATATCGCATCTCTGGCATCTGCCAGGAATTTTACATAATCTGTAATGGCCTGTGCCACAATTTTGTCCTCCTTATGAGTCCCGCGCATCCTGAAATCATACCAAAACCGCGCGTCTTTTGTATATCCATAGCTTACTACAAAACAGGCCGCTGGGCAAGAGATGGTCTGCTTTTCCATATCTGTTTTGTGGTATAATAGCCTTACAAAAATAACTGTCACAGAAAGGAACTGCTAAATTCTATGGAGCGCAGTACATATACCGTAACTCATCACGGACTTCTGATCGGATTATATGGCAAAACACTGGAGGAACATTTGAGAGAATACGGACTGGATATTTTTGCAAATGCGATCATGCGCTATGCCCATGAGAGGGGACAGCGGATGCGAAAACGGGCCGTCCGAGACGGACGCAGGCTTGATCATGAGACATTTTTATCCTATGGCGAACTCCAAATCCCCTCAAGTCCTGAGGACTACAGTATTGGCAGCGAGTCCCCTGTTTATACGCTCTGCTGCCACCGCTGCATGTGGCAGGAAAGCTGGGCCAGATATGGTCTGGAACGCTACGGCGCACTGTACTGCAGATATGTAGATCTCCATCTGATCCAGGGCTTTCATCCCGATCTGGCAATGATCACCCGGTCGGCCCTGGGACTTGGCGACAGCTGCTGCACTTTTTCCTATGTAGGCGACTGTCAGACTCCCAAAAGCCGTCAGAGGATCGCAGCTGTGAAAAAAGAACTGGCCGGACAATATACGAAGGATTTTCTGTATCACTGCGGCCACCTGGTAAACAGCTTCCATACCTGTATCTCTGATATTCTGGGGGAAGAGACGGCGTCTCTCATTACCAGACGGACAGCCTGTGATTTTGATACATATACAAAAGACGGATATTCCAAAGATATCCTGGCGGAGGCACAGCAGGATTTTTCAGAAATATAAGTCTTGAGGTTCTGCATTTTGCCGTGTTATACTGAAGCATACCATGTATGAGAAAGGGGGATTTTTATGTTCAAAATGTGGGGCAAGCTCATAAAGGACAACCATCTGCTAAAGGATATAACTGCCTTCCGGAGCGACTACTCCCAGTCACGGACCCAGATGGTATTTGACTGTCTGGATGAGATCTGCTATGAATTTGACCTGGAAAAGCCGATCTGGCTGGATTCCAATATAAAAGATTTTAAGCTACATGCAAAAACCCGCTTTGGCCGGGATCATTTTATTGAATCGGTAGATTTTGACTATCTGGAGATACAGGTGATCGAAGAATAAAACTTGCCTGTGTTTCCGGTCTGTAGTATGATAATGTATATGCCGCAGGGGACGATTTTGCTCCTTCCGGCTTATCACTATATGTATAAAGGAGAAAGCACTATGAAAATTGCACTGATCAACGAGAACAGCCAGGCTGCAAAGAATTCCATGATCTGCGAGAACTTAAAAAAGATTGTAGAGCCTATGGGCCATGAAGTTTTCAACTACGGTATGTATACCGCTGAGGATGAAACACAGCTGACCTACGTTATGTGCGGACTGCTGTCTGCTATCCTGTTAAACTCTAAGGCTGCAGATTATGTCGTTACCGGCTGCGGCACAGGAGAAGGCGCTATGTTAGCCTGCAACTCTTTTCCCGGCGTACTCTGCGGTCATATCGTAGATGTAGAGGATGCTTATATGTTTGCTCAGATCAATGACGGAAACGCCATTGCAATGCCATTTGCCAAGGGCTTTGGCTGGGGCGCCGAGCTGCACTTACAGTATGTATTTGAGAAGCTTTTCGGCTGCGAGAGCGGCGGCGGCTATCCAAAGGAGCGCGTAATTCCTGAGCAGCGCAACAAGAAGATCCTGGATGAGGTGAAGAAGATCACCCATACCGATATGATGACCATCTTAAAGAATATCGATCAGGATTTCTTAAAGACCGCCATCAGTGGAGAGAAATTCCAGGAGTATTTCTTTGCAAACTGCCAGGTACCTGAGATCGCAGAGTACTTAAAGAGCGTATTAAACGCTTAATCCGATCATTGACCGGATGATACAGGATCGGGCGCCTTTGGGACGGCACTCATAAAACAGTATTAGAAATGTTTTCGAGAAACGGCATAGCTTACGGGCTATGCCGTTTCTCCGTTTTATAGGTTATTCAGTAAAGACGGTCTCGAGTATTCCCACAAGGTCATAGGAAATATCAATCTGCTGTTCCCTATTCCCCTTTGATTTATCCGACGCGTGAATGTACACCGCCTTTACCATGTCATTCAGGAGAGGGGATATCAATTCATCCAAGTCAAGATATTTCCGTACCTTGCTGATGAACCTGTCAATGTTCTCTGATTGTTCTTCCTGCTCCCTACTACGGGGAATGCGCTGGAAATGCCAATGCCATAAAATAAATCTGTAAATTAGCCTAAATTATTCACGACCGTGCTGTGAAAGTGGCTGAAAGCCATATAGTTACTATAATTTTCCGCTGTTGACGGAACAGACTGCATCATGGATACCGTTTTTGCCTGTGCCGCCCCATCCTGTACCCAGGCGCCCGACTCATTTACCTGATAGCCGTCCGGCGTAACTGTGTTGACATAGAGATACCTCTGTTCATCAAAGCAATATGACTCTGCCGTTCCGTCCCCATTTCCGTCAACCCACTTCCATTCATTTACCAGATAGCTTCCATCATCATTCTGATACCACCATCCGGCTACGTCTTCCTTCCATTCTGCCCCATAGGCCATTCCCGCCATGGCAAATGCCATCAGAACAGAAGCCCCCAATACTACAAGTCGTTTCCGCATAAGTACCTCCTCCTTTCAGCCTCGCAGCGGCCTTCGCTTTCTTTTATCTTAATACCTGAGCACGCAGAATACAAGGATACCAGCAACTTCAATTTTCATTATCTGTGGAATTTTACTGTCTTTGCTTTTTCTTCTGTATATTTCTCAGCAGTATAATAACGATCAATAAATTTGAAAACAGCTTAACCATTACAGATGTATGTAACTCACATACAGCACCTACAAATAAAAGTATGCGTTCCAGTTTTTTTAATTCTGTCATAAAGCATCCCTCTATACTGCTACACAGAGCAATAATAGTAAGAGCTGACAAAATAAACTCTGCTATAATCCAGATTCCAGCGCTTTCCAACATCAAAAGTGCAGGATTGAGAACAAATAAAAATGGAATAATATAAATAGGAATCGCAATCCGACTGGTATACAGTCCCAATTTGATCGGACTTACATTCAGTTGGCTGGCTGAAGCAAACACAGCAGTAGCGACCGGAGGAGTAATACAGGACAAAATTCCAAAATAAAATACAAACATATGCGCTGCAATCGGCTCAACTCCAAAATCTACAAGAGCAGGAGCAACCAGAACACTTAATACAATATATACAGATGTTGTTGTCATTCCCATTCCCAGAATCAGGCCCGCCACCATTGTAAATACTAACAGAACTATTTTATGTCCCCCTGACAGAGCCAAAAGAACCGTTGAAAATTTAAGTCCCAAGCCAGTTATAGATAAAATTCCCACAATAATTCCTGCAACTGCACAAGCTACACTTACAGTCAGGGCACCTTTTGCCGAATTTTCCATTGCTCTTATAACGATTTTTAACGTCATGCGGTTGTCTTTATTAAACTGTGACACCGCTACAACAAGAACTGTAGACCACAACCCGGCTTTAATAGGAGACCATTTCAAAACAGAAATAGTAACGATTAAAAATATAATCGGAACCAAATAATAAAATCCATTTTTTACAACAGGAATCCAATCTGCCTTTTCCCTCCTTTCCTTCAGTCCTAAATGATTGGAATGGCAATTAATTGTAATCCATATGGTCAAATAAAATAATACTCCTGGAATCAAAGCCGCTTTTGTCACCTCGCCATAAGAAACAGCAAGTGTCTCTGCTATAATAAATGCAGCAGTTCCCATAACTGGAGGCATCAATTGTCCACCTGTTCCCGATATTGCAGCAATTGCGCCACAAAAATCCTTTGAAAATCCATCCTTCTTCATCATTGGAAACGTCATGGGCCCTACGGCCATTACATTGGCTACTGCACTGCCAGAAACCATTCCCAAAAGACCTCCTGCCATTGTATTAACCTTTGCTCCGCTTCCCTTTAAAGAACCAAGCATAGTGCTCGTCATTTTAAGAAAAAATTCACTTGCTCCGCTCAATTCAAGAAAACTTCCAAAAATCATAAAGACAAAAATCTGTTTTGCAGCAGTTCCCAGTATTGTTCCGAAAATCCCTGATGTTTCCATGGTAAGAATACTGACTACACGCTGAACTGTAAAGCTTACCGTTCCCATATCGCCTTTAATATATTGTCCAAATAGCGCATAAAAAATAAAAAACATTGCAATAAGGGGCAATGGTCTCCCTAATCGAATATTAGAACAATTAATAACAGCAGCAATTATCAAAATTCCAACCATCAAATCTAGCTTTTCCGGACGAATTACCCTGAATGACATTTCATACCAATTGACAAAAATATACGCAGACGAAAAAATTATACCAAAAAGCAAAAAAATCTCCCAAATATCCAGTATTTTAGACTTTAATTTATTTCTAATATGGATCAGTAAAATGATTGATAAAACAAACCCCAGAAACAAAGTTCTATGCTGCATTGCCGGAAAAATGCCAAATACATAGCTTATTAACTGAACTCCCGTTAAAAGCACACACAAAAACGAAGTTACTTGATCCAATATCGTTATAATATGATCTGTATCCTTTGTACTCATTCTATCTTTCCACCTATAAGTTCTGAATAATACCTTAATGCTCCCTCATGAAACTCCAAAATATCACTGTCCAAAAAAGATTCTGTCATATTGAAACTCCACTCTGCTCCGCTGGAATGAATTCCCGCCAGTTCCTGCGTACCTTCATTTAATATTTTTGTAATCTGATACACCAGATCTGTATCAAGATTCACATTACAAGCCAGCAGAGTATTAACAGAAAGGCAGTTCATCTTTTCTTTTTGCCCGGAATATGTTCCTGCATCCATTTCTACAGAATCCCAAAACGGATATTGGTCATTTAACTCTGACAACTTTTCATTATCAATGGATAAAAATACAACATCACTGGAATAATCAAGGTCTGTTACTGTTGCCTGAGGAATCCCGCCCGCCATAAATGCCACATCAATTGTACCATCCTTCAAAGCATCTGCCTGCTCGCTGGAGCTCATTGGTATGATTGTACTGTTCTCTTCTGTACAACCATAGCTTTCCGCAACTGCCAGTGCCATATAATACGTTGTAGATCCTACTGGAGGAACTGAAACTTTCTTCCCAATCATATCCGAATAATTTTCTACTCCGCGTCCTTCTAAAGACAGGCCATATAAATATGCTGTATGTCCAACCTGAATAACCCTGAGGTCTTGCATCGGCTCTAAAAATCCGCGCTCCTCATCTCCATTTTCAGCATAATAAAATCCATCAATCGTAACAATTCCCAAGTTAGCGGGACTCTGTTCCACTAACGTCATATTTTCAACTGGTGACCCGCTGGTAGACTGGGTGGTAACATTGATTCCTTTTAGCTTCTCGCTAAGTATCTTCGCCTGCCCTGCTGCAATATAGTAATATGTTCCACCGCTGTTCCCAGACATAATAGACAAATGATCCGAGGTCATCTGTTTTTCCTGTACGGCTTGATTACCGGATACGCAAACTCCGATTAATATCAAAAGCATAACGGCAAAAATCCAGTTAGTGTCTATTTTTAATTTCATATGTCCTCTTTTCTAATCTTTGTTGCAAAATTGCACGGTTCATTCACATAAACACAAAGGGGCGTTGTTCAAAATATGAACCGCCCCTTACAACATCTGTCACATACCCGTTTACTAAATTTGAACGGTTTTATCTTGTTGAAAAATGCATTTTTAAATTTTATACAAGTTCATTTACAGCTTTTTCCAGCCGATTCATTGCCTCCACAACCGTAGCCTTTGGACAGGCAATATTGATTCTCATAAATCCTGTTCCTTCTACGCCAAAGGTTGAACCGTCATTTAAGCCTAATTTAGCTTTATCAAAGAAGAATTCTTTCAATTCCCTCTGTGACATATTAAGGCCACGGCAGTCAAGCCACAGTAAATAGGTTGCCTCCGGCTCTGCCAACTTAATCCTTGGAATTCTCTCTTTAATAAAATCAACAACATAATCTTTATTGATTTCCAGATATTCCATCAGTTCATCTGCATAATAATCACATTCTGTATAAGCTGTAATAAACGAAAGCATACCAAAGATTGTACGTCCGTAATTTTTATTATTTTCAATAATAATTTGAATATTATCCCTCAACTGCTTATTAGGAATAATGGCCGCACCTGTTCTGAAACCAGCAATATTAAAAGTTTTGCTTGGATTAATCAATACCATGCTGTTCTGGGCAAATTCTTCTGAAATAGACGCAAACGGAATATGCTTATAGTTTTTATACGTCAAATCGCAATGTATTTCATCTGAAATTACAATTACATGATATTTCAGGCACAGCTCTCCGATTTTAACCAGTTCTTCCTGCGTAAATGCCCTCATGGTTGGATTATGAGGATTACTCATAAAAAACAGCTTTGTTCTTGGATCTTTTAATTTATTTTCCAGATCTTCAAAATCTATCTGAAACTTTCCATTCTCATCCTGTACTAGTGGATTCGTCACTAATTGACAGCCATTATTTTTTGTAATTGCATGAAACGGAGGATATACAGGCGTTTGAATTACAACCTTATCTCCCGGATAAGCAAAGGCTCTAATCGCATACATCAAAAATGGCAAAACTCCATTGGAATATTTAACCCAATCCGGATCTACATCCCAACCGAAACGAACCTTTTCCCATCTAGCCGCTGCTTTTTCAAATTCAAAACTCTCTACCGGGTAACCATAACATGGGTGCTCTGCTCTCTTTTTAATAGCATCTGCAACTTCTTTTGGCACCGCAAAATCTGTATCTGCAATCCACATGGGGATTACATCCTTTGGATATGCCGGCTCATACTTTTTACACTCAGATACTCTTCTGTCAATTATTTCATCAAAATTGTGTTTCATAACTTTATTAAATCCTTTCCTTCATATTAACTACATCACAACAAAAATTATATATGTCGCAATAAGGTTTACCGTGTATGCTACAATCATAGGAACTAAATTACGCTTTACTACATCAGACACTTCCACCTCTGCTACACCGCTAATCGCAATAACACCAGCACAGAATGGGGAGCAGCATCTTGCAATGCCTCCAGTCAGATGCATTGGAATTGCCAATGCTGCAGTTTCAACTCCAAGTATATTAGCAATTCCTGGGGTCAGTGGTCCAAATGCCATCCATGGGGCCTGCCCACTTCCTGTTAAAATAGCTGTTGCAAGTACAATCAGGCTGAGCATAATCATTGCAATTACTGTTGCTCCAGTCATATTGGAAATCCATCCCGTAATGATGTCAATTCCCTTCATCTTTTTAATTGCCTCTGCAAATACTGCTGCAGCAACCATTAATACAACAACGCTTGTAAAATATGAACCCATCCATTCAAAAACCTTTTTTAGATTATCGCCAATTGAAGCTACATTCTTTGTGTGAATGAGATCGCAGATAAATACAACAAAAAATCCTATTAAATTCGCCGTAATAATATCCATGGATACACTTGTAAAGCTAAATACAATTACAAGTACTAACGGAATCAACGGGAATAATCCGTAATACACTGGTACGCCATAATCTCTTGGAGAAAAGTTAAGAGTTTCTGCATTCTGGACAGCTGCATTAATACCAAATTCCTTTTTATCCATATATTTAAAATATACTGCGTAAAATACTGCCATTACTACAATAACAACTGCACATACATATCCCTCATAATGCAGGAAAAACTCCATCGGGGTCACGCCCATTACTTCCGTAGCACCAAAAATAGCAGAGCTGTCATTAGGACCATAATCCATCATTCCAATAGTAATCAGTACTACTGCCGCACTCAGCTTACTCACTCCCAACGATATAAGAATTGGGAAAATAGTTGCCATAAATAATAACCCTAATGATACCTGACTGGTAATAAAAATTTTTAAAATACATCCAGCAATAAAAACTCCACCTAAAATAACATATGGACTTTTCAATTTAACCAGAACACGCCCAACAGCTGCCGCTAATACTTTAGAAGCACCCATATGGTTCATCAGCATAACATAGCTGGCAACAACCATCAGGCGTATACCTGTTCCCTGTACTGTACTTATGAATTTTGTACGAATTACATCCACCACATCAAGATACATATTTCCGGTTGTTTTATCACCTAATACAGATTCACCAGTAATTAAAGTAACAACCAGTAATGCGACTGTTCCGACAAAGAAGAAAACCAATTTCGAGTCCATCTTCTTCAAAATCATAATTGCTGCAATAACAATAAAAAGCACCGTTAAAAGAACAAACATTATATCGTTCATGTTACCCTCCTTTATTACAACTGACGTCTGACGTCTGGCCATATGTATAATATAAGATAATTATCTATTTTAGTCAATATATATTTTTATTTTTTTATTTTTTTGTTATTTTTCACAATTTTATACCTGTTTTTTCTACAAAAAAATTTTATCTTCCCCTCTGATATTTGACATTTGCTATTCGGTATACTATACTAGCAATAAGAAATTTTGCGTAATGTATAATTTTAAACATTGCGTTATTAAGGGAGTTTATATGACAAAGGCTAAAACACTATCCATATCCATTGCATCAGAAATAGAAAATATTATTATTGAGGGTTCCTTAAAACCAGGTGATCGGATTCCCAATGAGCAGGAACTGATGGAAACCTATTGCACTAGCCGCTCTACTATCCGTGAAGCTATAAAAGCCCTTGTTTCTAAAGGTACTCTTGAAATACGCCGCGGAAAAGGTACCTTTGTATGTCAGCTTCCGGGAATGACGGATGACCCTCTAGGCCTTAATTTTTTAGGAATTGAAAATCTTAATCCTTATCTTCATGAAGCACGATTGATTTTCGAACCTGAAATCTGCGGTCTTTCCGCTGAAAGAGCCACTGATCAGGAAATAAAAATACTTCAAAAACTTTCCGATGATATAGATGATTTAGATAAAAATCTGCATGGCCAAGAAACTGAAGAACCTGTAATTAAACAGCTTCATGAGAAAGATAAAGCATTTCACATAATGTTATGCCGCACCTGCCACAATCCTGTTTTAGAACGTATGATGCCCATCATTATTCAGTCTATTTCCGTCAGTTACAACCCGGAAACATTTAAAAAACGGCTTATATCTCAACCTCGACAATCTACCCATGATAAGATCTGCAAAGCAATTGCCGTGCATGATGTTGATTTGGCAAAAAAACTTATGTACCAACATCTTTATAACGCCATGTCCTTAAACAACTAAACACTCTTGTTCTGCTAATTAAAACATATCCCAAAATCCGGACATTTTCATTTTAAAATCAAAGAGCTGTATTATTGCAGGTAAACAAAAACCAGCAATAATACAGCTCTTTATTTCTCTATAATAAATATACATTTGTCTGTACATTGTTCTTTATTTTCAAATATCATAACTCTATAAAAAACGGCATAACCCACATTATCGTAAGCTATGCCGATACCTCTTTCACTACAGGCTCTTAACCACCTCTGCCACATGAGCAGCGGTAAAGCCGAATTTCTCAAACAGTTCATTTGCAGGGCCGGAAGCGCCGAAGCCTTCCATGCAGACGGTTGTTCCGTCCAGTCCCACATATTTTCCCCAGCCGAAATCAGACAGCGCCTCTACAGCTACTCTCTTTCTTACGGCCTTCGGAAGCACAGACTCCTTATACTCTGCGGTCTGCTCTTCAAATACATCCATACATGGCATGGAAACCACTCTTACATCCACGCCGTCAGCTGCCAGAAGCTTCTTTGCCTCTACTGCAAGACTTACCTCAGAACCGGTTGCAATGATAATGGCATCTGGTGTCTCCTTCACGGAATCTGCCAGAACATAAGCGCCCTTTAAGGCATCCTTTCCAGTTCCTTCCAGCTGAGGAAGATTCTGTCTTGTCAGTACCAGAGCGGTAGGAGTTTCCTTAGAGGTAACTGCCGCATACCAGGCTGCTGCCGTCTCTCTGCCGTCTGCCGGACGGAATACATGGAAGTTTGGCATGGAACGCAGCATAGCCAGCTGCTCGATCGGCTCATGGGTAGGGCCGTCCTCGCCTACGCCGATACTGTCATGAGTAAGAACGTATGTCATAGGCACCTTCATCAGGGAAGACAGTCTTGCCACAGGCTTCATGTAATCGCTGAATACGAAGAAGGTAGCCACATAGGGAATCACTCCGCCATGAAGAGCCAGACCGTTTCCGATAGCTGCCATAGCCTGCTCTCTTACGCCGAAATGCAGGTTCTTGCCGCTGTAATCCTCTTTGGAGAAATCTCCCGCACCTTTTAAAGCAGTTTTATTGGAGGGAGCCAGGTCAGCAGAACCGCCGAACAGGTTTGGAACTGCCTGATTGATGCGGTTTAACAGCTCTCCGGAAACGTTTCTGGTTGCCTGAGGCTTATCCTCAAAGGCCCAGAACTCTTCCTGATCGTAAAGCTTTTCTGCCAGATTTCCGTCATGGTACTGATCCCAAAGTTCCTTCATTTCAGGATATTTCTCGCAGTACAGGGCAAAACGTGCCTTCCACTCTTCTTCCGGAGTTTTCAGACGCTCTTTTACTGTTTCCATGTGATCGTATACGTCCTGAGGAACAAAGAAGGGCTCCATGCTCTCCCAGCCGATGTTCTCCTTTAATGCAAGCACATTGTCTCCGCCCAGAGGCTCGCCGTGGGCAGAAGCCTTGCCCTGCTTTGCAGGACAGCCATAGCCGATCTCGGTATGAACAATGATTATTGACGGTCTGTCTGTATCTGCCTTGGCTGCCTCAATGGCTGCACCGATGGCGTCAAAGTCATTTCCATCCTCTACCTTAAATACGCCGAAGCCATATGCTTCCATACGCTTTGCCACATCTTCCCTGAACGCAATGTCTGTATTTCCCTCAATGGAAATATTGTTGGAATCATAGATTACGATCAGCTTTCCAAGTCCCAGAGTACCTGCCAGAGAGAATGCTTCAGAGGAAAGTCCCTCCATCATACAGCCGTCTCCGCCCAGTACATAGGTATAATGGTCTACGATTTTGCAGTCTTCTTTGTTAAATACAGCAGCCAGATGAGCTTCAGCCATAGCCATGCCCACTGCCATGCCCATACCCTGTCCCAGAGGACCGGTAGTTGCTTCTACGCCTACGGTATGTCTGTACTCCGGATGTCCCGGTGTCAGAGAACCAGTCTGACGGAAGTTCTTAATATCATCAATGGAGAGATCTCCGTATCCGAACAGATGGAACAGAGAGTACAACAGCATAGAGCCATGGCCTCCTGATAATACAAAACGGTCTCTGTCAACCCATTCAGGGTCAGCCGGATTGTGTTTCATATGCTCTGCCCACAGCTCGTAGGCAATAGAGGCGCAGCCTAAAGGAAGGCCCGGATGGCCGGACTTTGCCTTTTCAATGGCGTCCGCAGAAAGTACGCGGATGGCATTGGCGGTTTTAGTCTTGATCATTTCCATGATCGTTCTCCTTTCTCTTGTGTCATGTCTTTTTGTTTCTGCTATAAACCAGTATTACACTTAATCTTATCATTTCATTTTGATTCCGTCTAGGGTGAGTTTTGAATTTATGGCGTTTACCGCCGGCATCTGTGCCTTTAAATCAAAATTTCTTTACCCAGGCATATCCTGTCATCCTGTATGCATCCGCAGAATGAATCAATCACCGGATATGATCGTTTCTCATCTTCCGTAGGATTTTTATGATACCATACGCCCTTAAATCCGTTCTTTAAAGCACCCTCTACGTCCTTTTCAAGACTGTCTCCGATAAAAGCGCACTGAGACGGGGCTGCTCCTGCCTTTTGCGCGCACAGATCAAAGAAACGTCCGGCCGGTTTTTCCGCTCCAGCCTCCTCGCTGGTTACGATCCAGTCAATATAAGAAGAAACTCCCAGCACTTCCAGTTTTTTATACTGGATATACGCCGTCATATCCGTGCCTATCCCAATTCCGATCCCTTTCGTTTTAAGCAGCTGCATCAACTGCAGAACCCCCTCTTCAGGACGGGCAGAAGATAAAAGACTGTCCCAATATAAATGATACATGACTGTTGCATGGGGAAAAAGCGGCTTTCCCAATAATTCCAAAATACACTGCATCCGGATCAGACGGTTATGCACTGCTGCACAGTCTGCGCCTGTCCGTTCCTTTACCAGCTGCTGTGCCTGGCGAAACACCTTCACAAATGTCTCCCGATCCATCTGAAGAACCGTTTCTCCGTAAACAGTCAGGGCTTTCATTCCAGCCTCATTTCCTCTGTCATAGCTGTAAAGAGTGTTGTCAATATCAAAAAATACCGCTTTTATCATCTGATTCTCCCGTATTATTTCCCCTGTCCATAGTAAGCATTAACGCCATGTTTTCTGTAATAGTGCTTATCCTGAAGCTCCTGAGGCGCAGGCTGCACCCGGGGATTGATCATCTCACAGCGGGCCGCCATTTTGGCAACCTCCTCCAGCACAACTGCATTGTGAACCGCCTCATGTCCGTCCTTTCCCCAGGTAAAGGGACCGTGATTCTTACATAAAACAGCCGGAACCGCTTCATAATCTTTATCTTTAAAATAATCTGCGATCAGAACCCCTGTATTCTTCTCATAAGCACCCTCGATCTCCTCCTTTGTCAGGCATCTGACACAGGGAATCTCTCCGTACATATAATCCGCATGGGTAGTTCCGTAGCACGGAATCCCTCTGCCCGCCTGAGCCCAGCTGGTCGCCCAGGGTGAATGTGTATGTACAATTCCGCCGATCTTTGAAAATGCCTTATACAGCTCCACATGGGTAGCTGTATCAGAAGAAGGATTATATTTTCCCTCGATTTTATTTCCTTCCAGATCCACGATTACCATATCATCCGGAGTCAGCTTATCATAATCCACGCCGCTGGGCTTAATAGCAAAATATCCTGTTTCCCGGTCAATCTCGCTTACATTTCCCCAGGTAAACGTTACAAGGCCATGCTTTGGCAGCAGCATATTTGCCTCATAAACTCTTTTTTTCAGTTCTTCTAGCATAATGTCCTCCCTTATTCCATTTCCAGCTCGTATCTTGCCACTTCGTCAATCTCACGATTCGTTGCGATCAGAATGTCTTTTCCATCATATTTATACGCATATGCATTGGCAGGGCCGCAGTCATGGTCAAACCGCTCTGCCCTGTATTCCTGCTTTTCCTGGTCGTAGGTAAATGCCAGCAGATCCCGGTCTCCCTTTCTGTGGCCGATAATTACAGTGGGAACACCGCCGATATCGCCGCCCCAGATGGCATGAACAAATTCCGCGTCCTTCCCATAGCTGTATACATGCTCAAAGCGGCCGTCTTTCTTTTTGTAAAAGTCGATCTTCTCGCCATGGAAGGGCGCCAGAACTGCCAGCTCCTTCTCTCCGTCTCCGTCCATATCAAGCAGCAGCGCATCGCTGGCCGGGGTATCAAGAAGCTGTGTAATCTCCCACTCGCCCTCAGGTGATGCAGGCGGAATAAACTGATAGATTCCGTTTTCACAGGAAACCACGCTTGTATCCTGTCCGTTTTCCTTTACACGGTAGTAGCCGTGGTTTTTGAGCATCTGATCCTTGATCACCTTCATCTCCAGCTGATGCTCCTCGTCAAAGCTGCTTAAATCCTCCGGAAGCACAGCCGCAAACACACGGCCGGGAGAGGACCAGTCATCCTTAAACTCATGGCCAGATTTTAAACAGCAGGCGATCAGATAGTGTACCCCATTTCTCTCTAAAATGTCAAACCGGTGTACAAAGGGCAGATCGGTCAGAGTGCGTACCTCCCAGTTTCCCTTTGATTTTGGAGTCACAATTACGATCTTTGCGTCCTTTGAGTCATTGGGAGAATAAAATTTATGGGTAGCAAGAAACTGGCCGTCCGTTCCCGGAACCTGCTGCATGGTCATAACACCGCCCGGCTGCTCCCAGACAGTATCCTCCTGGTTTCCATCCAGATCAAAGAGCAGACAGCGGTCTACCTTCTCAGCTGCCACCAGGATATGATCCTTTCCCTGATAATGAAGAGGTGCTATGGAATAACATTTTGTCAGATTGGAAATTACTTTTTTTACTGCCTTCATCGTTTAACCGCCTTTCTACTCATTACCCTGTAAAATCTTCGTCATCTTATCACAGGCAAACTTCAGATCTTCTGTCCAGTCTGGATTTCCTACATACCAGAACTCGGTCACAAACTTCCGAACGCCCAGCTCCCACGCCTTGCGGATACCGGCCTCAAAGTCTACATGGCCTGTCCCAAAAGGAATTTCGCGGAATTTACCCGGAAGTGTCTCTTTTAAATGCATGGCAGCCAGATGGCCCCGTCCGGTTTCCAGATCCTCTTCCACATCTGTACCATACGTTACAGCCGCATTGGTAACATTTCCCAGATCAGGATATACATTCAAATACGGAGAATTTACCCGATTTACATAAACCATCGCTTTCTCTACCGTATTCATAAATTCCGTTTCCATGGTCTCAAAGCCCATCATCACTCCGGCTTTTGCCGCCATCTCCACTGCTTTTTTTAAATTTTCCTCAAAACGCTCTCTTGTCTCTTCACTGCCTTCTTCATAATAAACATCATAACCGGCCAGCTGAATGATCCGAATCCCCAGATCCTCTGCCAGACGGATCGCCTTTTCCATAATCTCCATTCCTCTGGCGCAGGTCTCTGGATCATTGCTTCCCAAAGGGTATTTTCTGTGTCCACTCAGACACATGGTACGGATGGGAACACCCGTCTCACTCATCAGTTCCATTAAAGCCAGCCGTTCTTCCCTGCTCATATCAAGCCGTGCCAGCTTTTCATCTGTTTCATCAATACTAATCTCTATAAAATCAAATCCTGCCCCTTTTGCCGCCAGCATCTTTTCCTTCCAGCTCAGATCCTTTGGCATGGCCTTCTCATAAAGGCCCAGTGTATATGCTTTTGCCATTTTATTTTCCTTTCTTTTCTGTCTGATTTATCAGTCCTTCATTCGGAAAATCTGCTTTCTTCACCTGATGAACTCTTACTCCTTTTGCCCTCAGCTCCTCCACAGCCTCTGCCGGAGCCAGTTCATCCGTAATCAGATAGTGAATCTCCTCAATAGGACAGCTGATAAAGCTACTGATCTGCCCCAGCTTGGTATGGTCTGCCAGAATATATGCATCCTTTGCCACATTCCGCACCATTAGCTGGTTAATCGTAACCTCATTGGCGTTTTCCGTTGTCATTCCCATAACAGCATCAATGCCGGAACATCCCACAAAGGCCTTTTTGGCAATTACCGTCTGGAGATTGCGGATTGCATAATCCCCCACCATTGCCTCTTTTGGATAACGCAGCTCTCCTCCTGTAAGGATTACATTTACCCCCTGGCCTCTCTCTGCATCAATCGCTCTTCCATTATTTGTGATCACTGTAACATTTTTTTTTGTAATATATCGAAGAATCTGGCGGACATTCCGGCTGGTATTAAGAAACAGTGTATCGCCGTCCTCTACCAGACTGGCCGCATAGCGCGCAATCAAATCCCGGTACAGCTGGATTTCGTCCGTCTGCTCCCCTTGTTCCCGGACTGCAACTGCACCTCCGTATACCCGGATCAGCTGCTTCTGCTCTTCCAGATACTGTAAATCCCTGCGTATCGTAATCACAGAAACCTTCAGCTCTTCTGCCAGCGCCTCTACCCGAACCTGAGATTTTTCCCTTAATATATCCCGGATCCGTTCTCTCCGCTCATCCACATATACCTTCTCACGCTTCACTGTTTCCCCTCCCATTCTTTTAAAATAAGGCAAATATTTAACAGTCCTTCCGCCGTTGTGATAATAAAGGCTGCAGCAGTCAGCTGCGGCAGCCTTTTTAACAAGATCTGCTGTTTATACGCTCACTGTACTATTCAATAATACCCTGAGCCTTCAGCTTCTCCTCAATCTCTTTATCTGACATAACATTCTTTAACGGAATCACCTTTACACCCTTTGCCTCTGCATCTGTGAACATACTGGCAAAGTTCTGGGCACACAGCAGAACATCATACTGTGCAGCTGTGCTCTTCCCCTCAGACAGCGGCGCGTGATGGGTTTTACACTTAATTCCGTTTCTTTTTAACACCTTGTCTAATGCCAGCTGAGCCATCAGGCTGGAACCGGAACCATTTGCGCAGCACACGAGAAATTTTAAATTATTTGCATTTGCCATGAATATATCCTCCATATAAAATTATTTTAGTTTGCTTTGTTTGCCTTTAATTCCTTATATGCCTCATAATCTTCTGTCATAAGGAAGTAACCCTTCTTATCCTTGTAATACTGGATCTGCGGAATAGCAAGAAGACCGATAAAAATAAGAGTTACGCCGATATAGCTTAAATACTTCATAACTACTGTAAATACAGGCCATACAACCGCCCAGTCCCACATACCTAAATATCCGCCGTAAGCTGCCATTCCAACCCAGCCTGCAATCAGAGCAGAACCGAATACCTGGCATAATCCGGAGATAAACGGAAGAACCAGAACAGCCTTTAAGCCACCCTTTTCATTGGCAAATACACCGATGGTAGCATTGTCAAAGAATACAGGTACGAAACCGCAGATAATAAGTACCGGACTCTTTAAAGCAATCAGAACAATAATTGCCAGGATCTGTCCGATAAAACCGGATACAAAGCCCAGAGTCACTGCATTGGATGCACCGAAACCAAAGATAACTGCACAGTCTACACCAGGAACAGAACCCGGAAGCAGCTTGCTTGCAATACCTTGGAAAGAAGTTGTCAGCTCAGCAACGAAGGTACGGACGCCCATCTGCAGAATTGCCAGATATACTGCAAAGTAAAGACAGGTCTGGATTACATAGAACAGCATGCTCTGCCCTTCCTTCATAAAACCGCCTGCAATCAGATAGTCCTTTCCAAGTACACATAAGATTGCGCCAAAGAATACCAGCATCAAAACAGAAGCAGATACCATGTTGTCGTTGAAAATAGATAAAAAGCCGGGAAGTTCCAGATCCTCAATCTTCTTAACCTTCTTATCTTTCTTCTTGCCTTCATTTCCAAAAAGCTTTCCTGCCAGCCAATAGAAGAAAGCTACACCAAACATCTGCTGATGAGCCAGAGCAAAGCCTGCTCCGTCAGTTACTTCCTGACATGGTTTAATTGTCAGGTTAGAACCTACTGCCCAGTAAGCACCCAGAAGAAGAGCCATAACGATCAGCATCGGAACATGCATGCCGGGAGCCAGAAGGCCCGGAAGAGCAAACATGATCAGCCAGTAAGCAGTTGCAGCCTGCTGTACCTGTACGTTTCCTGTGGTAAACAGTGCGCGAAGCTTTGTATATTTGCTGAAGCGCACCAGCAGGATATTTACAATAAATGCGATAAACAGAAGGATCATCGCATCGCCGAAGCCTTTTCCGAATACTTCTTCTACTCCGGCTGTAACGGCATTCTGTCCAAAATACGGATCAATAACTGTTGCGTTAATATTGAAGCGTTCACCCAGACCTACCAGTACAGGACGGAAGTTGTTAACCAGTCCGCCGGAACCAACAGTCAGAATCAGGTATCCTACAATTGCTTTAATTGTGCCTGCCAGAATATCATACCATGGTCTCTGAAGCAGAATATAACCGATCAATACAATAAAACCAATCATAAATGCCGGCTGCTGCAGGATATTTGTTGCAAAATATGACCAGATCTTAGACAAAATTTCCATAAGTCACCCCTTATTCCCTCTCTTAAATCAATCCAGATATTGTTTCTGGATTTCCAACAGATCTTCCGGTGTTTCAGCCTTTAATAAGGCTGCCACCACTTCTTCGTTCATCAGAAGTTCTGACAGACGAACCATATTGTTCATGTGCTGCTCCGGATTGCAGGAAGCCAGCGTAAAAAACAGCTGTGCGTCCTTTTCCGGATCCTCCGGATCAAAAGAAACCGGCTTGTCCAGCTTCATAAAACCAATGCTGGTCTTATGTACCCCTTCAGCCCCCTCCTGAGAATGGGGCATGGCAATGTTTGGCATAAGCACAATATATGGACCATATTTCTCCACGCAGGCAACAATATCTTCCTTATAATTTGCCTCTATCGTACCGTCTGCCTCCAGACTTTCGCAGCTCATGCGGATGGCTTCCTTCCAGTCCGGCGCTTCAGCTGCAAACTTATAATGTTTCTGCTCTACAAATTCTCTCAGCATATAACTTTCCCCCTAACACTTATCTGACCTTACAGGCAGGAACGGAATGGAATATTCTGAGGATGTTCGAAGCAGTCCTCAAATCCGCGTCTGTGGTGGTAAGCTTTCTTATCCTTATCTGTGGGATATACATATTTTCCTCCCACTTCCCAGAAGAATGGATGGAACTTGTAGTCCAGACGGTCTTTCTTCATATCATAAAGTACCCGGATTTCATTGATATCTGCCATAAAGTTGGTCCATACGTCATAGTGGATCGGGATTACAACCTTGGCTCTCAATGCCTCTGCCATACGGAGAATATCTACAGAGGTCATCTTGTCTGCCATACCCACAGGATTCTCACCATAGGAACCAAAAGCCACATCTACATCATAATCTTTGCCGTGCTTTGCAAAGTAAATGGAGTAGTGGGAATCACCGCTGTGATAGATATTTCCGCCCGGAGTCTTAATCAGATAGTTTACTGCCTTGTCATCCATATCGGTAGGACAAATTCCTGTAAGCTCTTCTCTGTTCTCGCTGGTATCATCTGTTGTTACCAGGCAGGTTCTGTCAAAGGAATCCAGAGCAACGATCTCAACGTCTTTGATCTTAATCGTATCACCCGGTTTTACTGTAATGCAGCGATCTGCAGGAACACCCCATTTCTGCCACAGTTCTACAGATTTCTTCGGTCCGATAAATGGTACGGGAACCTCTTCTCCCTTTTCGTTTGTTGTTGTCATGCCGCTCTTAATTACATGGGCTGCATACTCAGCGCTCATATGATCCTGATGGTAATGGGTCGCCAGCACTGCGTCTACCTGCTTAATGGCAAAGGGATCGATCACAAAGGGGACTGCTCTTAAGTTAGGCTGCATCATTCTGCCGCCGCACATATTTGCCATCTGATGTCCCGGCTTCATCTTTCCGTCTCCATGGGTTCTCTTTCCGTTTCCGGCCCAAAGATCTACGGTAAGATTGCATCCTCCAGGAGTCTTAAACCAGATACCGGTACATCCCAGCCACCACATGGCAACAGTTCCCGGCTTCACCTCCTCGTTCTCAATCTCCTCATTCAGCCAGGTTCCCCACTCGGGAAATGTCCCCATGATCCAGCTCTCTCTTGTGATCTCATCAATCTTGCTCATTTCGCATCCTCCTTGTTTTTGATCATTTTTATGATTGTTCTTATGCGTTTATCTCTGTCTTTACTTGAATATTAGCACTTTTTGTGCAGTATGGCAATGGTATTATATGATTGTTTCATATTTTATATGATTCATTTATTATTTTGCATTATATTACACGTAATTTAACTTATCTTTTATATATTTTATCCATCATTTTTACCATTCCATTCGTTTTATCTTTGTATTTTAATTTAATTTTTTATATATTTACTTATTATCCTGATTTTTACATACTTTTTCCTTTGTTATATGATTCTTTTTTATGGATTTCGGTCTTATCTTTTAGTCGTCATCCCTTCATATGATTCTTTTTACGATATCAGCGTATTCACCTTTTCGATCGAGTAGGAGGCGGTGATTAACCGCCGTCCTCTCACAGCACCGTACGTACCGTTCGGTA
>ULQT01008514.1_pt1 | contig 48059 bp, 63 predicted proteins | sample 1954791 | NCBI WGS metagenome assembly ULQT01 (sample SAMEA4835663, study PRJEB28245) | human gut metagenome | biome: gut microbiome; material: fecal sample | place: Denmark | collected 2008 | reverse complement strand
TGAAATGTCAAGCAATAAATGCAAAACTTTTATTGCAAAACATCATTTCATCATTTTGCACAATGCCCTCTATCTGTTTTTGTTGATTTCTACTATTTTTGTGCATAGTATCCCCCCTGTCCCTGTTTTTGGTCTTTTTTATTATGCAATCAGTGCCAGTTCTTTGTCAAACTGCATTTGTGCTGTTTCCCATCCGAATAATAATCTCGGGTAGTTGTTTATCCAGTTTTCCACCTCTTTGATGTCGTCCTCTGTGCGATCATCGAAGTTTGTTCCCTTCGGTACTTTCCTGCGTACCAGTTTGTTCTGGTTCTCGTTGCTGCCCCGCTCGTAGCTTGAGTATGGGTGGCAGTAATATATCTTGGTTCTGTTTTCTCCGTCCTGCAGGATGCTCTTTTGCAGTCCATCGCAGTCGCTGAATTCCGTTCCGTTATCCACGGTGATTGTTTTAAATATCCGGTTGAATTTTTCGCCCCACTGTTCTTCCAGTCTATTGATGCAGGACACCACCTGCTCTGTGGTATGCTCCATAAGGAGAAACATCAATTCTTCCCTTGTCTTTCTTTCGGTAAGTACCAGGAGGCTGTGCTTTGATTCTCCCTTCTTGCCGATCACAGTATCCATCTCCCAGTGTCCGAATTCTTCTCTGGTGTCGATCTCCTCCGGTCGTTTCTCTATGCTGTCGCCTGCGGCTGCCCTTGCCTGCGTTTTTCTCACGGTTTTCTTTTTCTTCTTTCGGTTGCCCTTGATTGGCAGATCTTTGTTCGTAAGGTTCAGAAAAAGTCCGAGGTCTATGTATCTGTATAAGGTCTGCCTTGTTATTGTTACTGAAAATTCTAATCCCTGTTGCTCTATGTATCCAAGTACCGCTCCGACCGAGAAGTCATCGTTTACCATTTTATCTTCGATAAAATCTGCCAGTGATTGGTCGTTCCCTATTTTGAGGTCGGGTCCTTTTGCCCGTAGGTTCTCTTGGTACTTTTCGTGTGCGATGTCGGGGGAGTATCGTTCCTCCTCTGTCAGATCGGAATTGGTGTGGATGTATCTGCCCCTCTTAAGTTCCCGGTAGATGGTGCTCTGGTGTACTCCGATCTGTTCTGCGATCTCTTTTACCTTGCGTCCTGCCTTGTCCAGTGCTTCTATTTTCAGTCTGTCGGCTTTGGTTAACTGCTTGAATCTTCTTGCCATTATCGCCGCCTCCTTTTGCTTTTGTTACCATATTATTATCGGTAAATGGGTTATGTTTTTCAATAACTTTTTCTTATAAAACGGGATAACAATGTAACAAAAATCAGCCTGCAAATGGGTTATAAATTTGGTAAATATACGGGTTATAAATGACTTGAATAATAGGCGAATGCAAGGTAATATACCAACAACCTAAAGGAAAGGAGGACAAGCCAATGGACGACTTGGAAGTAAAAATTAAAAAGCTGTGTAAAGTGGTTCGAGCACTTACACAGCTTGCATTGGAAATTGGTACTTTGATAGCGGTTGTGCGATTCATCGTATTCTAATTTCCAGGCACTGAGGGGAGGGTTCATTCCCCTCTCCCAGTGCCACAATTCTACCACATGATAGGAGGTTGTGTCAATGAAACGGATTAGTGTTTCACTTCTGGAACTGGCTTTCAGAATCGCAGAATTAGGCATCGTGGTATTTGGTCTGATTCTTCTGCTTTTCAGATAGCCATTCCGGAGCTGGTGGGGACATTGATGTCCCTGCCTGCTCTAACCCACCGATGCCCGGTCCCAAGTCCGGGAGGCGGAAGCGTGAGGGGAGCGAAGGACAATGCCATGTCTGAGTGATGTCTGACAAGTTTGACTGGTTTTTAATGTGAAAGCCTTGAAACCGTGGAGGAGTTATTGGCTCTGCCGATTGCCCGGTGTAACCCGTTTACTTTGTTTCCTGCTCTGGCAGAGAAAGGTTTTGGTGATGTGTAGCCAAGCACGAGGTCTTTCCTCTGGACCGTATCAGTGGACGTCCTTCCCATCTTCGTGATTGATGGGCGACATGGCTTTTGTTCCTTTTATTTTTGGAAAGGATTTGATACAATGATCTATATTGATAAGTGCCGCACTGATCTCGGTATTTCCGTGGATGAGTGGGCGGTAGACGATAGATGCCAGTTTTCTGATTCTGGCAGGGTTGGCATAGGGACTGGTGTCCGTGTGCTTGATGTAACTGATAAATTCGGCGATGTACTGGTTCGCCTTGTGATTTCGGATTCCTGCTCCGACAATGTCAACAGGTTTTCCTGCAGGGAGGTGTTATCTCGTGAATAAAGAATTGCTTGAGCCGATCATGCGTGCCCATGGCGACCGCAACAAGGACTTGGCTGCGGCCATTGGTATGTCCGTTCCGAACTTCTCCACCATCTGGAATGGTCGTGGTGAGTTTGGTCTAAAATATATCCGTCTGATTGCCCGGCGGTATTCTCTTACCCCGGAGCAGGTCTATAAAATCTTTATCTTTCCGCAGGGGTAGGTGTTGCCCCTGCTTTCTTTTTGGCTTTCGGATTTGCCCCATTTTGCTCATAAAAAATGCCCGGTGGGTATTTCTCCCACCGGGTTGCTTTTCGTCCAAATCTGGGGCACACGATGTGCCACGATTGGTGTTATTTACAGAAGTTCATTGACCTTTCTCTGCACCGCATTATAGTCGTAACCTGCGGCAGTCAGCTTTCTTCTGCGTTCCTCTCCATTTCCCCATTTTCCGGCGATGACTTCTTTTGCCACCTGCGTCACGGACTTTCCTGCTGATCCGCTGAGTTTTGCGTTGACAGCTCTCTGAACTGCATTATAATCATATCCGGCGGCGACAAGGCGGTTTTTACGGTCATCTCCATTTCCCCACTTGCCTGCGATGACTTCTTTTGCAATTTCATCCACGCTCTTTTTCGGAGCAGATGATCCGCCGCTTGCCAGTCTGTTTACTTCTGCCTGCACCTCATTGTAATTGTAGCCTGCGGCAGTCAGTCGGTTTCTGCGGTCATCTCCATTGTCCCACTTCCCGGCAAGGACTTCCTTGGCTACTTCCGTGACGGATTTTGATGGCTTCGATGAACCGCCAGAAGCATATTTCGGGCGGGCATATCCTCTGATATTTCCACTGCCGACAGAGAGAACACGTCTTGCGACAGCTTCTCCCTTGTTTCCTTCCATGCAGGTAATCTTTCCACCGGAAACATTCTCCACATATCCGATGTGATCACTATATCCATCGTTTGGCTGTGTTCCGTCATCCCAGTTGTAGAGGATGATGTCGCCCGGAATTGGAGTGATTGTTCCATCCTCAATCCAGATTCCCATGGACTGAAAAATCTTTACATGCTGTTCACACCCACATTCTCTCCCGATTAAATCACTGCATCCTGCAGCGATTCCCGCCGCCGATACACAGGTATCGCACCACTCGTCACTGTACTTTACTTCATAACCTCTCGGTAATGGCTTCACGCTGTTGTATAAATCTATAATCTGCTTAAATTTTCCGTTGGCTTCACTAAATCCAAGCCATCCCCTCATAATGTTTAATACATCCTGTGCTGTTCTTCCCATGGCAGTTTCCTCCTGTTTTCTGTCGTATTTTGTAAGATTGTACTGGGTTACCAGTTTCATCGTGTTCTCCACATATGTGCTGCTTGTAGCGTAGCCATCGTTCTTGATGGTTTGGAGATAAGTTTTGGGGTCCGTGATTCCTCTGAGGTTGTGGTATCTTGCCAACTGGATAAACTCAAAGTACCCCTTTACTCCTTCCTCCATGTCGTCATATACCCGAAAATTATCTTTAATCGTGGTAAGTGTTCCCGGTTCATATTCTTCCCGTGTGGTCATGTTCACACTTTTGCCAGTCCACTTCGTTCCGCACTTAAGTCCGAAGTAATTATGGTACTGTGCTGCCAGTCGGCTTTCGCCCCATCCGCTTTCAAGGATTGCCTGTGCGATGATTGGACTATGAACCTTGATTCCGTATGCTTTGGCATATTTCTGAACATAGCCTGCGATGTCCTGTATAAATTTCTTTTGTTTTTCTGTGAGTGCCATATTGCCTGCCTCCTATTTTCTGAAAATAAAACAGGGCAGCCTTGCGGCCGCCCATCCTTTAATTTTTATTATTCCTCAATCTGCTCCTGCGGAATTCCTTCTGTATTCGTTGCATCCGTCAGTCCTTCTCCAATGATGTATGCGATCACAGATGCCCCTGCCATAATCAAGGCAGTTACCTGCGTTGCTGTGTTCTCTGCTCCGCCTGTCGCTACAATCATCATGGAGACAAACGAAGCCACCGCTGTCCACAATTTTCTACTTGTCAGCTTTCTTACCCAATCAATTTTTTTCATTTTCTTATTCCTCCTTATAAAAAACTTCCTTCATTGGTGCATTGTCTGTAAACGCTTTTGATGTTATCTATCGCCAACACAGCTTTGTTGTTATGAAATTCTTTATGCAACCGACAATACTTCTCATACTCTGTGATGTCGTCCAAAATCTGGTCGAAGTGTTCCTTAGTATGTTTGTTATCATGTCTGATTTCATCATCAAATCTCAGTATGCGGTATCGCCATGTCAGTGCCAGTCTTTCATCGTTTGCGTCTTGCATGGCATCCATTTTTCTGTTCAATCCATTAAAGGATTCATTTAATTCTTTTCGGATCTTGATGCTTTGCTCGTGCCACATTGGATAATTCTCTGCCTGCTCTAACATTTTATTGATGCGTTCATTGTACTCTTTTTCCTGTACTGCTTTGTCTGAAAAATACTTTTCCACCTTCCTGTAACATCCAATAAGGAATATGATCGCACACATTAATAACGCTACGCTTTGGACCGATACACCTCCGAAAATGTCTAAGAATTCTTTCATTTATTTAGCTCTCCTTCTGTCGACTTACGCACACCTTACATGGGGATTGCGTTATCGGAATATAGTAGTGTACGCAATGGGAGCAGGTGCCGCTTTCTCTACACTTGAAGTCACATTCCTTCATGTGCTTATGACAGTACCTGCTCCCATGTGAATGACTGCATTTGAAGTTATTCTTCTGCTGCGTAGGTTTCCCCTGTGATTTCCTCGTATTCTGTTTCATCAAGCGTTCCCTTCACGACTCTTTCTGCGACCTGCTCTTTGGTCAGCCGGCCCGATTCATACAGTCTTTTGATGCTATTTACCAGTGCTCTCATTATAATAATCCCTCCTCGATCAGTTGTAATGTGTACGCATCGATCGCCTTCGTGGTGTCAATTGCTTCAATGGATTTCAACATCTCATACTCGCTGACACTGATTTCTCGGCTTTCGCATACCCATTCCGTATAAGCCTCCGTTCCGGTGACTTCGTCTGCCGGATGTTTCACTTCTTTGATGTTCTTCCTTTCCATATAGATGTCACTGGCAATAAGCTGTAACTCCTGCGGTTTTTCGGAACATCGTTCCTCTGTCCACTGCTTCATGGTTCTGCCTCCTTTTTAATTTGGATATAATTTTCTTAAGCCTTCCCACCTTGATGAATGGTTTTATCCTGCTCTCATAACATCCATAGGTGTCTGTGCAGGTAAACCATCCCATGTAGGAGAGCATGGCTTCGATGTGTCTGTGGAAGTATCCACGATTTTCTTCTTTTGCTCGATGCATCTTTGCCGCCAGTCTGGTGGCTGACAACATGATGCTCTTTCTGATGACGGTTCTGGTTCTGTAAAATACAAACCCCATAAAATCCAACGCCCTGCCGATTCTTCTTTTACCTTTTACAAAATAAAATTTGCACACTTGGTAATTATTCTTCAGTTTCAATCTGAAACGCTGACCGAGAAGTTGTTTTATTCTTATAATGGCTGCATGAAGGACTTTCTTGTTACTTGCGAATATGACGATGTCATCCATGTATCTCTGTAACTTCGGTAGACCCAGTCCTTCTGTGATCAGCCTGTCCAATGGCTCTAACAGATAATTTGCTAACCACTGACTGATATAAAACCCGAGAGGAATTCCTTTATCAAATCCATGCAGGCACAATTCGATAATGTATAAAAACCATTCATCTTTGATTCTAATCCGCAGCTCCATCATAAGAATTTTTAGCCGGATGCTGTCATAAAAATGCCGGATATCCATTTTGGCAAAACACCTTGTGCCTTTAGGATCATGTAAGAGCCACCTCTCTATCTGTCGTTTTCCGTAGTGTGCTCCACGCTTTGGGAACGATCCACAGGAATACGGATAGGCTGTGGCTGTTATAATCGGCTCTGAAATAAGCACTATGATGTGGTGTAGCCATTGTTCATGAATTTCCGGCATATAGATTTTCCGTCTTTTCCCATGTTCCACGATAATCTTCGGAGTTCTTTTCCGGGGTTTGTATGCCAGTTCCGGGTGCGGTACTTCCACGCCCTCTGGCTTGGTGTTTAAGATCATGTCGTGCATCTTCTGCACTTCCTCATCAAAATGTGCATCGATGTACTGTATCTCTTTTCTTTTGGTTTTTCCTTTGCGTAACTTCTTATATGCTTTCCGGATCACATCATCCTTCAGCATTTCACGATACAGATATTTGTACTCTTTATGCCCTTGCGGTTCTTTACGCAGAAGAATGTCTTGCTTTTGTTTTCTCATTCTGCTGAGTACTCCTATAAGATATTTTTTCTTCTATCTCCTACGCATGGCAGGTGCGACCGCTTTACCATGCGTCCTGTGTCAGATTCATTTCCACTCCCCATACCAGTAATGGCGGGTACACGGTGTTTCAACCGTCAGCGGTGTAAATGAAGAGAGTCGGCTTTAGGTTTATATTCCATAAAGGATAGAATAAGGCGACACCGATGTTCCAGTTGGCATTCGTAGCGGAATTGTTCACATTCAAGTAACGCAGACCATCATTCGTACCATTGTTGCATCTGCCGAACCGAAGGGCGACAGCCCGAGATGACGCCGACCCTCTCCCCTAATATTTTATTGTCCGAAGTTCTCTCTGGGGGAATTTGCTTCGCAACCCCCAGACCCCCTAAACGGTGTCTTGCTTACGCTGCAACACCGACAGGTGGGAGGAGAAGAATGGCGACACCGATGCTCCAGTAGGCACCCGTAGCGGAACCGCCCACATGCAAGGCACGCAGACCATCATTCGTACCATCGTCGCATCTGCCGAACCGAAGGGCGACAGCCGTAATCTCAACATTCTGCCATAATCCGTCACAGCCGCCAGTTGTGGTACTTCCCTTACATGGATGTACTGGCACTGTTCCAAATCCCGGTACTGTCTGGTACTTGTGTGGGTAAAATACGCCTGTTTTTTGTTCATCTCCAGTTTCATTCATAATCTTTGGCAAACTGATACCTGTATCTTGGTACTTCGCTCCAGTCAAGTCGTACTCATAGTTTTTACTGACCTTGTATCTTCCATTTACGAGCAGCGTATATGGATCACGCATCCACTGCTGATAACTGCCAAGCACAATGGAATGTAAAATCTTATTGAGAGATTTTGCATCGCTTGTGCCATAAAACTGCCCGCCCTTAACAACAGCATTCTGTTTTACTCCGTATGTAGGCTTCAAACTTTCATCATATCCACTTGAATTTCCGCTTCCATATACCGCCTGCGAGTTCGTGCTTTTTCCGAACATGATTAAAAGGTCGGTAAGCGTCTGGACGATTGCTCCACCGAAAAATTTCGCCCTTGTTCCGAATGCGTCAATAGCTGTTTTCTCTGCTGCAGTTGCTGTATTATAGCAAGGCTGCACCCCGGAAATAGATTTCATTTTTTCTTCCACAATCGAACCGTAGAACATTGGAATCCACACGCCTTCCAATTCCTTGTTATCCGGGTCAATAAAACCAACCGCTTCGAACCCATCTCTCTTTGTCATGGAGAATTTAACGACACGGTCATCGCCGAGCATATATTCCTGCTTGTAAATCTTCGGAATCCATGCGAATGCACCGCCATTATATTTTGTGTTCGCCACATCGGAGGCAGTTCCATCTTCTTTCTTCGTGTAGTCATTTTCATCCAGTCTGTAATCCGGTGTTCCATCTGAACGCACCATCCATGGTTTATTACCAACAAGTACCGGGAAGTTTGCCCATGATCCATAGTTTGGCACTCCGGTCACCTTGTCAACTGTCAATGGAGTATAAGCTTTGTTTGCTCCGATATACTCAATCCTCTCTGTCGGACTTAAGATGTTCATGTGTTCGATAAATCCATACACTTCATCCACTGCCAGAATGTTATAAACCTTGTCCAATGTTTCCTTGTCTGCGATGAATGTCTTTCCCATTATCCTTCTACCTCCTCGAAATAAAGTAATCCGTTTTCCACTCCCAGTGTGTATTTTCCTCCGGTCACTTGGTCATACAAAAAATACTGGTTCGGTGCTTCGATGGTTACCTCGCTTGCATTCGATACCTCTGTAAGGAAGTTGACCGTGATCGTAGATGGGAGCAGGTTGTTGTATGCGGGCATATAATCCCACTGATCCGTGATTGCTACTGCGATTGCATAGAGAATTTCCCCTTCGTCCGGATCGTTAGCGAAAATGCCGACCTCCTTCACATAGTAGCCATGTTCCAGATTCCCTGTGTCCTGCTTATTGCTCATCACAATTTTTACATAGACATTAGTGTTGTTCTGTCTGGTAACTGCACTGAGTTTAAATTCCTGCTTCTGTGCTTTCAGTGCGGTTCTTCCCATCAGTGCTTCGCCTTCGGAATACGATCCGTTTCCCGCTGCGGCTTTTGTGAGATCGATGGTGCATTCCCCTGCCTGTGCTTTGGCGAGCAGGGCAATTCCTTTGGTGGTCAGCACCGCTTCTCTGAATACTCCTGCCATTGTTTTGTTCCTCCTTCTTTAGATTGTGATTGTAGAATTGCCTGCAGCTCCGGCCGCTGCTCTCTGCGTTCCCCTAATTTCAACCATTCCTACAAATTTTCCATTGTATATGGTGGTTTCTGTCGCCGCCTGCATAATTGCTGCAGCGTGAATGGAGTGTGCCGCTTTTGCTGTCGCCGGATCTGCTGTATTCCCGATGTACTCTGTGGTATTTCCGTATGCCCCGACAGCCGCCCTCCCTGCCATTTCTGCGACTTGTTTTCTCCCCTGCGGAGAATTTGTCGCATAGCTTTCCGAAGTGGCTACAAGGGCTGCTCCCACGGTTTCTGCCATGGTCATTTCCATTGTTCCGGTATGATGGTTTGTCACAGTGCCCTCTGGGGCGGTATATACCCCGGTCGCCACCCGCTCATCCATCTCCATGGTTCTGTTGATGAGTATTCTTCGGATATGTGACCTCGTATTTTTTACCCGCCGGATGATTGTCAGAAAATACTCAGCGATTTCTTCTGTCATCTGTGCATTGGTCACGATGTCGAATGTTCCGGGCGTGTATGGCGGTTCATCGTAATCAAACCACTCCACAACACCGCCTTCTTCGAATACAATCTCTATCAGTTCAGATACCGCACTTGGTGTTCCTGCCTTGGTATGCCATAGCAGTGTCCGCTTGATGATGTTCCTTTTGGTTTTTAGATCCATGCTTTCTTGGTAGTATGGTGTCCTCAGTTCTGTTGCCAGTATGTCTAGGATGCTCTCAGGTAACTGATCAATCATGGCGACTGTTCTTGTCTGGTCTGCCAGTGCCATGATTTTCTGTACCTGTTTCTGCAGTGCATAGCTGACGCACTGCATTTCCACATTTTTTGCCATGCTCGGTGGGAGGAGGTCTGTGATCTGTCCGTCTTTGAATTTAATCATCTTCCAGTCCTCCGTATGTCACTGTTTTTTTCGACAGCCTTGCTACCGTTGTAACTGGCACGGTAGTAAATACCGGGGACGTCACTTCCACCCTCTTTGCACCTGCCTCCACCACTCTCTTGGTTAATTCCGATGGGTTGATGTCACGCCCGATGGAATAGGTCTGCCACCGTACATAATCGTCAATGGCAGCGTTGACCGCACTCTGAATGGAGTTTGCCTTTGCGGAATCGCTCCGGTTGATGTAATAACTGAGGGAGATGCTGAACTGCTCCTGCTCCGGTGCGAGAACCTTGACCTTATCGGTGAGCGGCCGGATGTTGTTGTCCTGCAGGTATTCCTCCAGTCCTTTGATTACCGTGCCTGTCGGTATCTCTCCTTCCCCGATTAGGAATCGGATTTCCACTTCGGTCGGTGCGGGACTTGAAACCTTGACATCGATAATGTCTTGGTTGTATGCCATGGTGTGGTACTCATAGGCATCGTCCGGGCCGGCTACGCTGTATCCGCTTGGTGCGAGGTAGATCCGCTCTGCAAGGTTCTCATCGCTCTCAATGTCTGCCCCACCAGACGTGATTTCGGTGTTGCTGACACTTTTTACGTAGGGCAGCATATCGACCAAGATGCCGATTCCCCCTTGCGGAATATCGTTTCCGATGATTCCCTTGGTCTGGCAGGTCGAATGTACGTCCACGTATGTCTGCCCTTTTGGTATCTCTGCATACTCATCTGTCTGGAAGTAAATCTCCCCATTTGTCGTCCGTGTTCCCTTCGGAATTGCGATGACCTCGGTCATTTCCTGCGAAAGCGTGAAGCGTACCGTTGTGACCGCCGCTTTTGCTTCCAGTCTGGTGATTCCCCGGATTGCCGCAAGGTTATCCATGTACCCGCCATAGCTGTATTTCAGCAGGTCTTGCTTCCCTGCTCTATCCACGTATAGCAGTGTCTGGAACAACAGCACGGAGCAGGCATATAAGGTCAGTGCGATTGGGTCCGCTTTTCGTAACACGCATGGTTTCCCGGTCAGCGTTTCATACCGCTGTTCATAATCCGATACGAGTTGTTTCTGTATGTCATCCAGTGTGATGTTGTCTATGAAACTCACTTCTGGCAAATTTTCCAGTTCTGGTATCATATTCCGTTCCTCCTTTCCACGTGGATCGTGACGCTAAGTCCTCCGATGGGACTCTCCGAAGTATCTTCCACATTTGCAATGGAGATTTCCGGTATAAAGGTTTCCACCTTTTCTTCCAGTTCCATGCCAAGGAGATTCACTGCCTCCGCTCTCTGTCTGGATGAAAACTCCCCGGTCAGACCGAATGACCTGCATCCGGGGATCGTTCCCTCGGCTGTAAGGAGGAGTGCTTTTAATTCTGCGTCTACACGCTCTATGTCGATACCTTCGCCCACGTGTGCGAAGCTGATTGTGTCAATCTGATTCATGTCCTCCCTCCTTTAGCTGTATTCCGAGAATGTCAACGATGTACTTGCTTTCACAAGTTCTCCGTTGTTCCATATCTCATCCCATGTTTCGCTTATGCTTTCCAATGCCAACTTTCCGCTGCCTACTTTCTTGCCACCGATATAGAGGTACTCTACCTGCCCACGCTCCGATGCTGCCTCCATTTGTTTCAGCATTCCTCTTGGGTTGATTCCCCGGTCTGCTGACAGGGTGACTTCCATGCTGATGCCGGATGCGTCCGGTCCTACGAATTCTCCCTTCGGCTTTTTCCCGACAATGGGGTGGCTTTTCCATCTCCCTCCGACTGTGCGTTTGAAATCGTGGAATGTGAGGACTTTTCTGGATGTAACCTCGAATCTGATAACGCTTCCCCAGTTTCCGATTGCCATCTCTACCGCCTCCTATATCTTTGCTTCTAATTCTTTTACCTTCTTATTTAACCCTGCTAATTGATTCAGTATATTTCCAAGCGTTGTTGTGCCTGCCTGATCGTGCAGCGTAATGTTTCCGTTGTTGTACTGGATGTAAGCCTCCCCGAACGCCTGTCCGAGTTCTTTCCGGAATACATTGCCACTCACTGGCGGCGTGTTTCCTTTGTTCCAATATCGCCCCATGACCACGCCTGCGGACTGTCCGTTGGATAGATGAAGCACAAGTACTTCCTGCCCAATTCCCGGCATTTTATATTCATCTGTCAGAGAGAATACCGGGAAGTTGTCGGTTGTTGCTCCATCCATATCCGGGTATGTCACGCTGATCATACCGTTTGCGTAGTCAATGGAGGACACTTTCCCGATTCTTATCAGTCTTTCTGCCATTCCCTGCCTCCTTTAATCAAATGTACCTTCATCCACCCATCCGTAAACATTCGACTGGCTGTCCGTATGGATAAGATGCCATGGATGTGCTTTTCCGTTTCCGGCACAGTCTGGCCCCAGTGTAATTTTTGCTTTTCCTGCCCTTGCCGAATATCCTTTTGAGCCGGGCCACGAGGACACATAATGTGTGCCGCCATGGAAGTTTACGATGTCGCCCACCTTGTACGACTTCTTTGCAGGTTGTTTCGGCGGTGCAGGTTTCGGTGTATAGGTCAGACGCTTCTGGCATTTGTGCAGTTCCAGACTCTGAGTTGTTCCCGAATCGGACACCTCTGTGGTTGATTTATCCACAAAGTATTTTCCGTCAGCTTTCCCCATGCCGGATATGGTCACGCAGATTCCTGCACATATCTTCGGGTTTGCCCAGATCTTCCCGGTTAATGTGGTAGCCTGTTCATTGGATTTATTTACCTTTGCTGCAGCCATATAATAAGCAGTATTCTGATCCTCTGCGGTTTCCGTGATATTCAGCACCCGGCTGCCACTTGCGTTTTCTGCTTTCAGACCAAGGTAAACGCTGACCTCCTCATTATCCTTTCCGGATTTGTAGGAGATCCTTGCCCCGGTGTATGTTCCCTCCAGTGCATCTACATACTGCCAGTCATCATCTACGAATGATTCTCTGCGTAGCGTTGCCTTTGCACTTTTTTTCTCCTGTGCTGTCTGGTCATATATGATGATTTTGTCGCCATAAACTTTCATGGAAAGTCCGTATTTCTGACAAACCTCATATAAAAAAGCACAGTCAGCCTTGTCGGTCTGCTCTATGCTTGCGATGATAATGCCAGGACCGCTGTAGGATAGTCCAAGGTGATACCTTCCTGCGATCTCCTGCCCGATTTTCTGAATTGTGACATTCTTCCATGTCTTTGTGCGTTCCCTTGTCTTGAATGATTCGCTTGCCGGGATTGCCAGTCCTCCGATGCTGATTTCCAATGGACCGCCGGAGAATTTGATTTCATCCAGTACAAATGTTCCGCAGTTTACCCGCTTATCTTCCCCGGTTTTATCCCAGTCTTTGAAAGTGATACTTCCTGCGATCTTATCTCCCTTGGTGGGATACCACTGGTTCATCCACTTCTGGTCGATATTCTGAAGGGTGATGCTTATGGAATCGCTGTTCCCAGATGCCACATCTTCATAGCTGACAGTTTTCAGATAATCCGCAAGACTGGTGTTTACATTCTTTCCGTTAAAGGAAAGGCTCGGCACTGCTTTCCTTGCATTACTCATCGTCCTCGCCCTCCTCTACGGAAGAATAAGTTTCCCCATTATCCGGCTGCCTCCAGAACACGGTGTCCTCGGTGTCGTAGCCTTCCGGTATGTCCGGGGTGTTGATTACTGTGCCGGATGGGAAAACTAAAAAATCAAGCAGGGATGGGTTGGCATCGGCAAGGAGTGCCATGTACTTTTCACTTCCGTAAACCTTGAAAGCGACCAGATCCCAACAATCCCCCTGCACAGTTGTATATGTTTTCATCCTGCCCCTCCTCTCTATGCAAATGCTACCCGCTTATGTTTCCTTAAGTATTCCTTCATCATCTTTTCAAATTCTGCCTGACTCATACGGTTTGCTTCCACAATGTCATCTTTGCTCGGTGCTTCTCCGTAGAATTGGTAAGTCGGACTGAATACAAAAGTCGGCGGTGTATCGTCTGCGTTTCTCTGGTTTTTATATCCCGGTTTTCCTTCCGAGAGATTATTCACAGTTTCCCCGATGACTGCACTTCTGGCAGTCGTGGTCTGCGGTGCTTCTATGCTCCGAATGTTCTGGTTAGTGTCTATGACTGGGGCGGCCAAGGATGCAACTGCAACACTCTTTACCTTGTCTGCATTGTTTTCCATACCACGGATAAGACCGTTATCCACATTCTCTCCGGAATCTTCCATCAGCCTTGATGGGGAGTGGATTTGCAATGCTGAGTTTACTGCTGCGGCTGCCTGCTGTGCGATACTTCTTGCTGTTGCAATAACAGACGCTCCCCTTGCGGAGATACCTGCCTGCAGTCCTGCCATCATATTGACCCCGGCAGAATACAGGCTCACGCTTGCAAATGCGGAAGTGATTCCGCTTGCTGTTGACCTGCATATCGCTATGATCTGCACGCTTCCACTTCGGAATACTGCAACCATGGTCGTCATTCCAGACCTGCTTACCGCCACGATCTGAACCATTCCTGCGGTCGTTGCTGCCTGCGACTGCATCATTCCAATTCGGACATTGGTGGTAACCTGCACCATTCCGGTTGCCATGCTTGCCGCCACGGTCGTCATTCCTGTGCTGACCGCTACACTCATCATGGTCACGCCTGCGGAGATTGCCTGTGCCCCTGCGAACGCTGTTACCAGTGCTGTAAAGGCCGCCGCTGTTGTCATGATTGCCATCCGCATGACTGTGAATGTCTGCACGGACATAGCGAGTGCCTGCGACAGTACCATCATGCCCTGTGCGGTCTGCATGGTTGGTCCTGAAAGAGATGCCATCGCAGACGCTGTCGGTGCGATCCCTGCACTCATCTTTGTGAATGCTGTCGCTATGATGGTCGCCGATGATGTCATGGATGTCGCATTGGTTCTGAACATTACCATGGTCATATTCAGCATGGTCAGCGACATGGTCGCCGCCATGACCATGGCTGTCAGCATCGTAATGGTTGCCACGATGAGCGTCAGTGCCGCTGCCAGTGCTGCTGCCGGAACGGATGCTGCCACCGCTGCCGCTGCGAACGGTACAAGTGCTGCGGTAGGTGCTACGAGCGAAGCCGCCAGTTTCGCCATGCTTGTGACCATTCCCTTGGAGGATGATTTCAAAGATTTCATGCTGTCTGCGGCAGTTTTCCCCATGGTTGCCATGATAGCGATGGCTGCTCCGATTGCTGCCATTTCAACTGCGAGGGGAGCAAATGCCACGCTTGCCGCCAATGCCGCCACTGCCAACGCTGCGAACCCGATGGCTGCTGCTGCGGCTCCTGCTCCTGCGAGCAGTGCCCCGGCTGCAAACAATGTCATAGATGCCCCCAGTGCCATGATGGCTGCCGCTCCGGTCATTCCGTGTGTTGCCAGTTGCGGAAGTACCGCTGCAATAAGTGTCAGTGCTGCGGCTCCCATAATCGCTGCCATATTTACCACCATCATCGCTGCCCCGACAACTGCCAAGGCTGCTCCGAATGCTGCCAATGCCGCCGCTCCTGCAAGGAGTAACGGTGCGAGAAGTCCTGCGACCGCTCCGAATGCAAGAATGCCCGCTGCCAGTAATGCCATTGCAATCTGTGCTGTCGGGCCTGCCGCCGCCAGTTGTATGGCTGCCTGTGTCATGAGGAGCATTCCTGTCGCTGCCAGAAGCACTCCTGCCCCGAATGCCACCAGTCCTATAGCCGCTGATGTGAGCATGGGTCCGAGGAGTGCCGCCACTGCCATGAATGCCATTAAGCCGACACCCATCCCGGTAAGGGTTAGGATTGCTCCTGTTCCTGCGGAGGACAGTTGCATGGCTGCGATGGTCAGTAATCCCATGCCGACTGCCGCCATAAGGATCGCCCCGCCAAATGCGAGCAGACCCGGTGTCGCTGTTGCAAGGGTTGTTCCCATTGTCCCTGCGACTGCAAGCAGACCGATAATGCCTGCCTCCATAAGTGCCAGACCAACCAGTGCCATCGGGCCGGCTGCCGCCAGTTGCGTGGCGGAAAATGCCATCAGTGACATTCCGGCTGCTGCCATGAGGATTGCTCCTCCGAATGCAAGAAGTCCTTTCTGCGATGCTTCCAGTTGCGGTCCGAATTTTGTGATCAGTACCATTGCTCCTGCGATACCTGCTGCCATGACTGCCATCCCGATAGATGCCAGTGGTCCTGCTTCCCCGAGTCGGATTGCTGCATCGGCAAGAAGCCAGAAACCTGCGGCCGCCATGCCCAATCCAACACCTGCACCAAGGATGTTTTTTGCAGTTCCCGACATAACGCTGCTAACGCCCTTGACACCTTTTTTTGCAGCTTCTGTCGTTTTCCCGATTCCTTTGATGGAGGTAATGAAATTCTGTGCATCTCCTGCTATGGTGGATAATACCTTAAACGCTCCGAACCCTGCCGCCACTGCAGGAATAAGGGCGAGAATTTTCTCAAATGGTTTCACTTGGTCATCGCCGAGGAAGTCCACATATTCTCTGAATGCATCTTTTGCTGCGTTCATGAGGTAAGAGACTGCCTCCCTGCCCGCCTGTGCCAGTTGTGGTGCGTTTTCCACCAGACCTTGTGCCAGTGCCACAATAAATTCTGCACCGACTACCACCAGTTGCGGAGTAATGCGAATTAGTCCGGATGCCGCTGCTATGGCTGTCCGTTCCAGACCGCTTGTAATCTTGTCTTGGTTCTGTTCGATTCCTGCGAGGAATGACTCCATCAGATCCACCGCCGCATCGATCATGTCCGGGGCTGCGTCTGCGATTCCAGTTACTGCGTTTGCGATTTCTGTTCCAAGCTGATTAACTAAGCCGGACATTCCACCACTCTCAAATGCTGCGTTCAGATTTTCAAGCATATCTCCGGCAGCAGTGACCACATCGCCCATCGGTGTGTTCACACTCTCATAGAAAGCGATTCCGAGGTCTATTGCTTTATTTTTCAGTATGGCGAGCCTGCTCCCCATGGTCTTGTATCTCTGGTTCGCTTCATTGGTCAGAGCCACATTTTCTTCCCATGCCGCACTTCCCAGTTCCAGTGCCTCCGTGAATGTGTCTGACGCTCCGGCTGCTCTTAAGAGCATATCTCGCATTCGGACTTCCGTGATTCCCATTTCGTCCAGTACTGCGATGGCACTTTTCCCTTTGGCTTCACTCTCTGAAAGTCCTTTGATGAAACTTGCCATTGCTCCGGCTGCATCTGTCTGGAATGCCTGCTTAAACTGCGAAGCACTCATGCCTGCCACATTTGCGAATTGCTGAAGGGATTCCCCGCCTTTTTCTGTTGCAAGCTGCATATCAACGAGAACCTTGGAAAAGGCAGAGCCTCCGGCTTCCGCTTCGATTCCCACAGAACTCAATGCCGCCGAGAACGACATGATCTGTGCTTCCGTCATTCCTACCTGCGAGCCTGCTCCGGCAATTCTAAGACCCATTGCTGTGATTTCACTCTCTGTGGTAGCGAAGTTATTTCCAAGTGCTACGATGGTCGAACCTAATCGGTCAAAGCTGCTTTGTGGCATTCCTGTGATGTTCGCCAGCCTTGCCAGTGATGTGGCTGCTTCGTCTGCACTCATGTTCGTGGCATCGCCGAGCATGACCATGGTCTTGGTAAATCCGAGGATATTCTCCGTCTGGATACCAAGCTGTCCGGCCGCTTCTGCTACCCCCGCAATCTCCGATGCGGAGGTTGGCATTTCCTTCGCCATATCACGGATGCCTTGGCTTAGTGCCTGCAGTTCCGCTTCCGTTGCGTCCACGGTCTTTCTGACACCCGCAAATGCCTGTTCGTACTCGACTCCTGCTTTGATTCCGGCGGCTGCAAGCGTTCCCATGGCTGCAGCACCGGCCGCCATTGCTGTCGCTCCGATTTTTCCGATCTTTGCCAGACCGCCAATCCCGGACTGTGCCATTTTCAGTGTCCGGTTGAATGAGCCTTCCAGTTGTCCGGCTATCTTAATTGCTACTTTATAATCGCCCATGGTTCTGCTTGTCCACCTCCTTCTGTATTTCTCTCAAATCTTCACACAGTTCTATCAGTTCAAAAATAGACAGGCCCCGAATATAATCAAGACCTGTCGTCAGATTCTGTGCCAGTATGATGCACGCTTTCCGCAGTTCTGCGGTGTCGCTCAGCCTTATTCCTCTCCGTAGAAAAAACTTGTCACGGTGTTCTTTACACGGATTGCATCCTTTGGCTTTAATGCCTTGAAGAATTCAATCGGAAGACCTGTCGCACTTGCTGCGATGATCAGCGTGTAGTGCAGGTCGTTCTCCGGAAGAATGGACACCGTTCCCGATGTGGAGAGTACTTTGTTTGCACGGATCATGTCATCCGCAGTGATATTCTCCAGTCCGGAGAAATCGATCTGTGATACCTTTTCCCCTTCAAAGTCATAGATCTTTGACAGTTTTACGATGTTCTCTGCCTCCTCGACCGCCTGTGCCTGTTCTGTACTTTTGATTTCTTTAACCTCTGCCATGATTATTCCTCCTTATACCTGTGAACGAATTTTTGCAAGCATATCTTTTCCGTTTAATACAAACTTGAAGTTCAGCTTGTCCAATTCGAGCGTTGTTTTGTTGTTGATCATAATCTTGATATACAAGATTTCCAGTTCAATTTCCGGCTCGCCCTTTTTGCCCTTGACGATCTTTCCAAGGGATGTGGTGGAGGCTTTTCCTCTTACCACGATTTTAACCGGGAAGTATCCTGTTTCTCCGGTTGTTGGGTCCATGCACTGCATGGATGCACGGAGGGTAAGCTGCGGCGGTGTCGTGGTGTCCATGAGACTGAATAAATCTTCATAGAGAACAGCGAACGGGATCTTGATTTTCATGGATGAAAACTGCCCTGTTACCGGATCTTCGATCTCTCCAAGCACGCCCGCTCCCTCGATAGTGTCTGTCAGTGCCTCCAGTTCCGGGAGTTCGATTTCTCCGGAAATGCCGATCAGTTTCTTTGCTCTGTCATTGTAGACATTGTAATGGTTTAATACCTCAGGAATTACTAAACTCATTATGATTCACCTCCTGTTAATGCGTTGGAAAGCATTGCGATGTCATAGGACAGGATATTATTGATTTCCTGTGCCGGGGTGTACGGTGCAATGCTCTGGCGGAATGTCATCTTTCCTGCGAGGACGTCCGTGTCCGGATTATCGCTCTTTAAGTACTGAATAGTCGCTCCTGCCCATTTATCCGGTGCATAGGCTGCACATCTGATATTCTCCGAATCAACCACGGACTCAATCAGAATAGAATTCATCGGATCGTCCACCTTATCGAAGTAGGACTGGATAAATGTGTTTCCCTGCCAGTTGAACATTCTGCGGACCGGCAGCCAGATGTCCTTTGCGTCCGTGCTGCTTGGGTATGCTCCGGTGTAATTGCCCCAGAGTTTCCATCCGTTCATATTCATGGCGGTTGCCACACCATAACTGTTTACGGTGTTTGCCTGGTCCTGATCCAGATTGACTTCCGTTCCGTCTGCAAGACACGTTCCGGTCACTCCCAGAAGTTTGTTGGACGGGGACATACTTGGCACATCATCATTATTTGCGTCTGTGTATGCAATCAGAGCGGCGTTTACTGCTGATCCTGCGAGAATGTAATCGCCCACCTTGTAACTGAGCCATGACGGATAGCAGAATTCCGATGTGTATCCGCTGTTCTCTTTTACCTCTTTACAGTCGGTGTACTTGGTCGCCTCCGCTGTATCGAGGTCTACAAGTGCCATGGCTTTGAACACTCCATTGATGTTGGCTGCCTTTGCCGCCAGTGCAATTCCGACTTCCGGCATCTGTGACCATCCCGGTGCAAGAAGTAATCCCGGAACGATTCCCAGTTTCGGGTACACCTGTCGGATTAGCTCCATTCCGGTTTCTGCTCCGGTCGCCACATTGTAAGAACCGATGATGTCGGTCTTTGTGATAACGCTCGGATCTACGACCTTTCCGGTAAGCGTCAGCGTCTTTGCATTTTCGCCCTTTCCACCTTTGATTAAGTTAATAATCAGCGTTCCGTCCGTGTCGAATTCCGTTGTGTAATCTTTTCCTGCCTCCAGTGGGGTTTCATTATTGGTCACGGTAAGCATGGACGGAATAATGCCCTTCTCCGGCACTCTCGCCTGCAGGAGTTCTGCATTGACGCTTTTGGTTTCCATTTCCTTATTGTGCTTTTTCGGATCAAGTACATTGATGTAAACCACTGGGGATACTTGGAAGATGTTGCTTGTCGCATACATCGTCTGGCACAATGTGAAGTTCTGGAAGTCATCTGTGTATCCGAGTGCCGCCATCGCTTCTGTTGCGGAATTGGCAAGCACCGGGACATTTACCACTGCATCTGGATCTTCTGCCATGTGAACAGGTGCTGTTCCGATGACGACCTGCACGGATGCTTTGCCCGCAATCGGGGCAGTCAGGGCAGTGCCCTGCTCTTGAATATAAACTCCATGTTTCATCCTTATTTTCCTCCATTCTTGATATTCAGTGCTTTCATGAAGGCACTGTGAATATAACCTTTCTTTTCACGGAGCATTCTGCACGCTCCCGGATACTCTCTGACCGGGATGAACAGATTCCGCAGTTCCGGTGTCTTTTCCAGTACTGCTTCCGCTGCTTTTGGTATCTCCGTATATACCCTGTTCTGTATGCCCAGTCCGTTGACTGTCGGTCCGACATACATCAGCGTTTCTTTTTCCGTGCGTTTTTTTACTTCTGCCGCTTTTGGCGGTTTCGTTTCACGCACCGGTTCGCTTTTCTTAGTCGTCATAGTCCGGTATCCTCCTTCCTACCTTTGGTACTCTGAATTTGATTTCCACCCCTCCGAAATAAAACGGATAGGTGTCCTCGTCCTGCACTGCCCATTCCATCTTCTGCTCTGTCCTGTATTTTTTGTTCAGAAGCGGCTCTGCTGCGAATCTGTCCACGATCCTCTGGATCATCACGAGAAGGTGCTTCTGCCCGAGGACATCCTTGTCGTTTTCACAGATTCCGAGAAGAATGTCCACCGTCACAAGCCACGGATCGTCATCATCTTCTGTCTTGCCCTCCAAGGGTTTGACGATGAAATAGGGGAAGAATTGGGATTCGTCCTCCTCATCCGATACAATGATCGGCAGGCGGTACTCGTATCCCTTTACTCCCGTGACTGATTCTCCGGCAGTATTTTTTGTGATGACATCTTTTAGGAGGACTTCGATTTCCTCCTTTAAGTCGCCGAGTAGTGTTAATGCTGTCATGACTGCCTCCTATAAAACTTTTTCCACCTGCTCCATCACTTTTTCATGCAGAGTTTTCTCGATGAATGGCTGCATATTGCCTTGGCCGCCACGCTCGCCTTCATAAATTTTTCCAACCATCATCGGAACGGAGTTGGAATGCAAAACTTTTACCGGAAGCCTTGCTTTTCCTTCTCTCTGTGCAATCAAACCAGAAATCTTTCTACCTCTACCGGGTCCAATAAAAGCATGGGCACCTGCAGAATTAACTAAACTCTTGAGTCCTGTTTTTGTAATATCAAGCTTTACTCCCGCCTTTGGTTTGCTATGCTTGAATTCCTTTACTGTTCGTGGACGTCCTTGTGATTTGATCGTTGCGTCCAAATGCCCAAGATTTGCCCTCTGCGTCTGAATTTCTTTATTGAATTCTGAAGCGGACATAGTGTATCCCGCTGTGCGTCCTGCTTTTATTTTTCTCAGCGTGAGTGTTGCAGTTTGATTGATGGCACTTCTGAGAACTCTGGGAACTTTCTTCTCTGCACCAATGAGTTTCTTCTGAACATACGCAACATCTGCCTTGTTTACTTCAATGTAAAAACCATTCATGCCCTGTTCGCCTCCAGTGTAATGGAGTAGATGCCATCTTCGTCAATGGCATCTGCGACACGGTATGTTCTCTTGTCCATGATCAGCAGACTACCCTGCTTCGGCAATGGTCCAAAGTCAGATGCAGCCACAAAAATCAATTTCTGATTCTTGTAGATGCCATCCATGTTTTGGTTATACCGTTTCTCACGCTCGATCTGCTCATTGGAATCAATCTGCACTGCCATCTCAGTTCCATTGATCATGTGCATATCCGAGAATTCTTCGGTGTTCAGAAAAACCTTGTGTACATCTGCCCTTATGACATCTTTAAACCCCATTATTCTTTCTTCCTCCTGCCTGTGCTTCGTGCCGGAGTTTTGGGTACTCTACCGACTAAGTTCTCATCGGTTTCCCCATTCGGCGATTGCCCTGCCAATCCCGCCTGTGCAGTAACTGGTTTTGCTTTTACTTGGGAGGTGTCATCCTGCCATATTGCAGTCTTGGCATCAAGCCAAGCCTGCACCATTTCCGGATCATCAGCAGGGAGTTCTTCTCCGATTTCATACTGGTGGGAACGGTAAAGAATAGGGTATATTGCTATCAGCTTCATACTCCCACCCCTTATCCAATTTTTACCAGAATAGTCTTGTCCGCCGCTTCTGCGGTCGCTGCTGCAAATCCCGCCGGGGTATCATCTCCTGCAGTTTCTGTGATGCCTTCTCCATCAAAATACACGGATGTTCCCATTTCAATTTTGTTCTGACTTGTCTTTGCAAATTCAAAGACACCGCTTACATGAATATCTCCCTTTTCTCCCGGATTGATATTCGTACCTGCGATTCCGACTCTCTCTGCGAGTTTAATGACTGTATTAGCTTCAATGATTGCCCCTGTAGTATTCACATAGTCAAGGGTTTCCCCTCTCTGCCAGTATGCTGCTTTGCTCATCTGCATTTCCTCCTCTCGTTATGCTAATTGAATAGGGTTCTTTACTTCGATACCCGGGTTCTTGATTGCTCCACGGTAGTCCATAACGCTGATACCCCAGTCGAGATAAATATCCCATACAAATCCAAGAGTTCCCGGTGTTTCCATTCTTCTGATAGTCGGGATCTCCTGTCCATTCAGATAATCTACTTCAATAAAGTCTGTGTCGTCTTTTGCTCCAAGTAACCACCAAGGCATCACATTTCCAAAACCGCCGCAAAGTGCATTGATGGTCGGGTCCTCTACAACTGTGATACTGTCCTTGTATCTGTATAACGGATTGACTGCCTGCGTGTTGCCCTCGGTATTAATTGTCGGACTGTAGAACAGCGTGTACATATCAAACATATATCCGCTTGGCACGATGATGATCGCCGGACGGATGATGATGGCTTCTCCAAACTGGTCATGCTGATTCTGAAGTGCCAGGATCATGCCCTGCACTGCTTCCTTTGTGATTCCAGTTCCTTTGGCAAGAAGATTCATGTGATTGCTGCTGAATAATGCAGTACCATCATAAATTGCCGGGTTATTTACCAGAATCTGATAGCACTGCTTGTTGATGGTCTTTCTTGCACTGGCAGCATACTTGGCAGGAATTCTTGTCACGAGGTCGATGTCATCGTTGATGAATGCCTGTCTGGTCAGCGTAAACTGGCGACCATATGTTTTCAGCTTTCTGGTCGGAAGTTTCTCATCTCCGAATACATCATGCTTCAGTTCGCCGCCTTCTGGCACTTCAAGAAATTCTCCAACCGGGCCGGCTAAGTAGTTGTTATCATGGGTTTTGAAATCCTTAAGACTACCCTTCTTTGTCCACTGGTCGAATGTAACCGCTACGGTTTTATGTCCTTCCACATAAGCCTTATTGATGGCATTATCAAGGATTGCAGGGAATGCTGCTGTTGGGTTGTAGAACTGTCGCTGTAACATTCCATACAACTCGTCAGATGTTCTTCTGTTCAGTCCACTGTGCCCCTCTCCTGACAAACATTCAATGGCAAGATCACGGAGTGTCATTCCCATCATCTGTCTTGCACCCTCTGCCGGATTCTGGAGCGGCATTCCGCTTCGCATTACCAGTGCGTCTGCAGCGGCGGCTCTGAATTTATCCTCTGCACTGTCCACTACGGTTGCCCTGCCCTGTGCCGGAATTGGTGCACCGTGCTGTCTGATGTGTTCCAGCGCTGCATCTCTTACCGCATCTACAGTACTTCCGTTCTGAATGTAGGTGTCTGCCTCCAGTCCGAAGTCACGGCAGATGGAAGTAATGCTTCTGATTCTCTCCCTTTCCTCTGCAATGGCTCTCTGGGTGTCCACCGGATCTTCCTGTCCTGCTGCAGGTGTCTGTGCGGACTGTCCTGCCTGCCTTTCCTCTGCTTCAATTTCTGCGGTCAGCGTATCGATCTCCCTCTGCAGGGAGTCGAATTCCGTCTGTTCCTCTGCAGTCAGATCACGACCTGCGTTCTTTGCCGCATCGACGATTTCCTGCTGACGAAGCATCTTCTGCTGTCTTCTCTGCTTCTTGTTCATGATTCGTTACCTCCTTGGTTAATAATGTTTTTATTTATTTGAAGCTGCCTTTCGTACCAGTCGAGTGTGCGGGTCTGCGTTCCCTGCCCGGTTTCTTCTTCCAGTTCCCTTCCGACACCGACCGTTGGGTCCGCAGGCACACTCACGATTGATACTTCGTAAGGTGTCCACTTTCTTGCGATGTCTGCCGGTCCTGTGAACCTGCCATCAGCCGACTGCTTGTTTGGCATTACTTCCTCCCATGAATCTATCTGGTAGCCTACGGATACGCCTTTCAGCGTTCCACCCGCCACTTTCTGATAGATAAGTTCGGATTCGTCATCGGTATCAAATTCCACCTCTGCCATTCCTCGCATTTCCTCTATCCATGCACGGTTGATTTTTCCGATGACTTTATCCCTATTGTGGTTATAGAGCAGTACCCCGATTTCATTTAATCGTGTAAGGTCGACCGCTCCATCTGAATGGTCGAGGATTTCAATTCCCCACCATCGTTCGTATGGTTCTTCCGAAGAAAAGGAAAGAATAAATTTTCTTTCATTCCCCTCGCCTTCCATGGCTCTGATAGAATTAACTGTCAGTTCCCTCGTCATCTGTTTGGCTTTCGCCCTCTGTTTTCCCTGTGCCGGAGTCGTCATTTTCTTCTCCGGTTTGGTTTCCTGTACCCTCGTCAGCGAGGTTGGCTTTCTTATCGTCCTCATCCTCGTAGAGTTCTGCTGCTGTCTGGTCAAAAATCACACCTCCTAAGTCAATACCTTTGTCCTTTGCGTACTCCAGAACCTCTGCCATCTCGTCAATCTGTTCTTTCCAGTCACGACCCTGTTCAGCGGCGATCTGCTTGAATGTTTTCTGCCCTGTGTTCAGTGCAATCTTATTTGCATTGGCTTCCTTCTGTGGATCAATCCATTTCTTCGGTGCTGCCACCCATGCGTGATCCATGTACTCATCCTTTTTATCCCAGAAGTCCTTTGCGTCAATCAGTCCGGCGAGCCACATCGATATAACAAAGGTTTCATACACCTCATCCATGACTTCCATCAGCAGTTCTTTTTCCGCTGCGTAGGTCATCTCATCTTCGATAATGCCCTGTCTGGTGGATGAGTAGTTGCTCTCCGACATATCCCGGCTTGTGGCTTCATAACTGATACCCTGCCCTGCTCCGACAAGCCTTTGCTGCAGTTTAATATAGCTTGCTGCGTCAGTCGCCTGCCCGGTCGGATTGACCACTTGAATTTCATCTCCGGCATTCAGCTCCTTAATCATACCGGGTGTGATGGTCTTTCCTTGGTAGGATTCATGCTGCACTGGCGGTGCTCCTGTTCTTCCGATTCCGGTTGTGGGCAGCACTTTCTTGATGAACACCGAAAGACAGGCGGCAATCCTTTCTTTGACCGATACTGCTACCATGAATTCGTTTGCGTCACGGATTCTGGTAATGGTCGGACTCATGTCGGACATTTCTCGCACCTGTGATGGTCTGCGTTTTGTGTATAAAAAAATGACATCTTTCGCATCCACCCATATCGGCTGCGAGAGTGCCATTCCATCGATACTGTATTGTCTGATCCAGTACCCCATCGGTTTATTGTATTCGTTCATTTCAATGCCACCTACGACTTTATTGCCTTTCTTCTTTGGCAGCATCTGAGAGTCATCCAGTTCATCCACTTCGAATGTCTGAAGTTTGAACGGAATAAATCCGTCTTTTGTGTATCTTTTTACGATGAGAATTCCTCCATCAATCTTTTTTCTCTGAATACACATCCGCATCATCTGCGTGAAAGACTGCGTGCCTGTTACATCGCAATTCTGCTTTTTACACCATTTCTTCCACGCTGTCAGCAAAGTGTCGTTCAGCTTATCGCTTTTGGTTTTCGGCTGCAGGATATACCCGCCTCCGATGACATTCCTTGTGTATGCCCCGATGACTGAATTCATCATGTCGGAATTCCGTTCCAGATCCCTTGCCCTTGCCCGGACATTATCCCGGCTGTATCGATCTGTGAACTCTGCTGACTGGTTCATAACCCGCCAGTTTGCATTGCCCCGGTCATAATTCCCGGCATCGTAGTTCCTCATCTCCTGCAGGCTCTGCCGCCATGCTTCCCTGCGTGCCCCACGCTCCGGGGAGAAGAACCCGATGATTCCATCTAACCAGTTCATGGTTGTTACCTCCCTTCAAATACCGCAACGAATGTGTCGTCCAGAAGACTGGACTCCCCTTGTGCTGCGATCTGTGCTGTGAGGTCATTCTTCATGTCATAGAGCAGTTTCAAATCTGCTCGGCTCAGTTGCCTTGAGCCTATCTTGTAGGACTGGCCGCCCACAAGCACCGCATAAATTGCTTTATTGACTTCATCAAGCATTCCTGCGGTTGTGAGGTTATTCTCTGCTGCCATGTTCTGCCTCCTTTATACCCAGTTTCCTTCGTGTTGGCTGATCCACGATTCCTCTGGTGCATATTGTTTTTCCTGTTTTACCTGTGGTTCTTCCTTAACATCATTCAAGTACAAGCTTCTGACTCCAAGTGCATCAGCCGCCGCCAGTGCATATACCTCACAATCAAGGTAGTGGTTGTCCGCATGTGAAGTTTTAAGCTGCCATTCTTGCTTTACTTTTCCATTTCCCATTTTTACATTGACCTTATGTTCTGCAGTAACCTGCTCTGCGTATTCCCGGTCGCATCCTGCATAAACCATCCATGATCCGCTGCCATTCTTTTTTTTCATACGACCTGCAATCATGTCTTTGTACTTTCCTGTATCTACGAGCACTAGGTTCATTCCGAATGCCCGGCTGTCTGTCTTGTTCACAGTACTCATTTTATAGTGCGAAAGCATTGGATTTGATGACCCCTTGCTTGGCAATGCCCAGTCGGAATTGCTTACGCAGAAATCATATACAAGATCCGCATTATATCCAGAGTCTATCAGTGCAAGTGCGACTACCATTGGCGTTCCATCCGGCATCTGATATTCGAGATTCATCACTCTCTCAACCTCTTGGAATGAGAATGCCTGTCCATGCGCGATGTTTTGGCTTGTGAGGTAGCTTCCCCATGCCCTAATTGTCCAGTACAGACAATTTTCCTGTACATCGACACCACCTGTGAGCATCTTTGCCCAATCCGGCACTACCAGTTCTTCATATTCGGTCTGTCTTTCCAGTACAAGATCGGCATTGGTCTTTAATTTTGTATCCTCCCATGGTTCTGCGAGCCATGAGTTGACGAAGTTCTGAAGCTGCTCCGGATCATCCTTGCTTTTAAGGAATTCCTTGACCACCTCAGAAAATCGGACAAATGGGGAATACAGCGTGTTCATCCAAAATGCGACCTTGCGGACAAATTTGGTATTCTGTTTTACCGTTCTCCATTCCCCGAGCCGGAGCATATCCGGCTTGTCTTGGTCTGTGATCACGCAGCCGCATTCTTGGCAGACATACGATGCGAATTCTGCCCGGTCTGCAAGACTCATACCTTCTTCTTTCGGGAAGTGTACCTGCTTCCACTTAAATTCGATATACTCCCCACAGTGCGGACATGGTACAAAAAAATGTTTTTCGATGTCCGCATCTTCTTTGGCTTTCCAGATGTGCCCGGTTTTTAAAGTCGGGGTACTTGTTATAAATATCTTCCGGTTATGGAACGTCTTGGTTCTCTCTCTTGCAAGGCTGATCGGGTCCGCTTCCTTTTTGGATGCCCCCGGATACTTATCCACCTCATCAAGAAATAAGAAACGGATCGCCTTACTCGCAAGGCTTGATGGGGAGTTTGAACCTGCCAGTGTCAGATACATCCCATCAAACTGTAATTCCAGTTTTGACGATTCGTTTTCAAGAAACCGCTTTTTCAGTGTCGGTGCCGCCTTTATCATCGGCTGCAGACGGTTCTCTGATATGGATTCCGCAAGTTTGTCTGTTGGATATACAATCATGGTAGGAGCGGGGTCCTGCTGAATGATGTACCCTGCCATGTTCTGGAGGCACTCTGTTCCACCGACCTGCGTTGGCTTAATATAGACGATTTCCTCTGTTTCGTAGTTGTTGAATTCGTCCATAATGCCTTTTAGGTATGGAGTCTGCTCTGTTCTCCACGGTCCAGGCATTGCCGATGTCTTTGCGTCCAGTATGCGGTACTTGTCTGCCCATTCCGATACCGTGATGTCCTCTGGTGGTTTGAGGAATTTTAAGGCTTCCTTCTGATACTCGGTTACCTCGTACCTACGAAACGGATTTCTTGCCACGCTTTTTCTTCTCCATTTCTTCCGGTGTGCAGCCTGCCACCACGAAGCTGTCCATCAACCGAATAATCTCTGCATTCAAATCCTTTTCTATGGAGCGGACTTCCATCGGATCACAGTATCCGCTGATTCTTCCAGAGAGCCTGCTCGGCAAGGAAAGAGCGAACTTCTTGAACGAAACAAAAAATCGGCTATAGTCCATCTTCACTTCTTCAATGTCGATGTACTTACCCGATGCGATTTCCGTCTTTAATCGGTGCATCTCTCCCTGCGATTCCTTCAGTGCGATTTCTGCCTGCAGTTTCTGTTCCCGGAGTTCTGCTTCTTTTTCAGATTTGCTCTTTCCGTATGCCTTGTCCGAAAGGTATTTCACATACCGCTGAATGGTCGGTACTAACTCATAACGATTGCCCTCCTTTGTCCGTGTGGTTGCTATGATGCCTTCCTGCGTCAACTGCTGCACCCTCCGCACGCTGACTCCGAACAAAGAAGCGATAACCTCTACCCGGTAAAAGCTGCCGCCCTGTTCTTCTGCCACTCTACAATCCTACCTCGGATGCCGGGATTCTGACAGCCTGCTGCCCGGTGTATTCTTCCCACCGCTTTACAATCACATCACAGAACCGTTCATCCAGTTCCATGATGAAGGCTGTCCTTCCCAGTTGCTCTGCGGCCATGAGGGTGCTGCCGCTGCCTCCGAATAAATCCAGAACATTCCACCCGGACTTACTGGAATTGGTTACAAGTTTTCCAATCAGTGCCACTGGCTTCATGGTCGGGTGGATGTCATTCCTTGTCGGCTTGTTCTCATAAATGACGGACGTCTGGTTCTGATACTTTCTGCGGAGTTCTTCCAGATATGCCACAAGGTCATTTTTCTTCATGGCACTGAAATCTATATCATCCTCCAGAATGACCGTATCCTGCGTTCGGTCATTGATGAAGTAATGGGCGGCTCCTTCTTTCCATCCGTACAGACATGGTTCGTGTCGCCACTGGTAGTCCTGTCTGCCGAGCACAAAAGAGTTCTTTTCCCATATCAGACACTGGGCGAGTTTCAATCCGGCATCAAGGAATGCTTGTCTGAAAATATGCCCGGTGCTCTCTGCATGGAATACATAGATTGCCGCTCCGGCTCTCATAAATTCATAGGCACTCTGATAGGTTGCCAGTAAAAACGCATAGAAACTCTGGTTGTCCATGTTGTCGTTTTTAATGTGATTGATATTCCGGTGTCCTTTCCCCGGCAGGTACTCGTCGAGCATTTCTGCTTTATCGCCATAATTGACATTGTATGGTGGGTCCGTGACAACAAGGTCTGCAATCTCCCCATTCATCAGAACCGCCATATCTTCCTGCGAAGTGCTGTCGCCACACATGAGTCTGTGCCGGCCCAGTATCCAAATGTCGCCCGGCTTTGTAGTTGGTTCTGTTGCCTGCTCCAATGCTTCCTCTGCATCGAAGTCATCGTCCACTGCTTCCGGCTCTACTGCGAGTTTGTCCACCAGTTCCGTGAGGTCGTCCTGCTCAAAACCTGTCAGCGATATGTCAAAATCTCCGAGGTCAAGGTCAAGCAGCAAGTCTTTCAACTTCAACTCATCCCATTCGCCAGTGATTTTATTCAGTGCGATGTTCAGAGCCTTTTCCCTCTGCTTGTCCAGATCCACCACAACGACATCGACTTCCTCATACCCTAAGTCCATGAGTACCGTTGTTCTCTGGTGTCCTCCGATGATTGTTCCATCTTCGTTTATGATGATAGGATCAACGTACCCGAATTCCTCAATGCTACGTTTTATTTTCTGGTATTCCGCATCGTCCGGGGTTAGTGCCTTTCGTGGATTGTATTCGGCTGCCTTTAAGTCAGCCAGTTTTCTGCGTTCTGTTTTCAGTTTCTGATCCATTCAGATTCCCCCTTTCTGTGCTTTCTGTTATAATCTCCCTTGTCAGCAGTACCACCTGTTGAAAATCTGACGAAGGGAGGTGTCAAAGATATGAAAGATTTCCAAGATTTCATCAACCGTCTTGATTCTGAAACGGTTGATACTATTGTCACGAGTGCTTCCAATGCTTCTGGATCGTTAAAGGAGCGTGAACCATTTATGATTTCTCTGAAACTTTTACAGATGTATCATGATTGGCTACACGACAACACTCTCGAAAGTGATCAATAAATTTTTTATTTTCTTCACTTCTAAAGTGCTCTTTAACCCTTGCAATGAATTCTTCGGTGCTATCCATCTTTTCAGATTTCTCATAAAATGAAATCTGGACAATCTCAGCTTTCGGTTCGTACTCTACTACGAGCCGAAAGCATTTTTCTTTCATGATGAAATCTGCTATTCGTCCTATCCATTTCAGCAAGTGCATTGTGATTTTATTGAAATTCTCTGTCGTGGCATCTGATACGATGCTGAGTTCTTCTCCATCCTTCGCTTCTTTTGCCCTATTTTCGAATATTTCTTCCATCATACTGCCTCCTTGCGTAACGAAATGCTAAAAATTTTTTTGATATTATCGGGGTAAAAGCTGGACCTTCCCCGTGCCGTAGTTGTCCATCCCTCTCAGTAGTACCTACGACTTTTCTTCACTTCATCAAACTAAAAGAGGACACCTCCTTGACTGATGTCTTAGTGTGTCCTCTCTGAGGGGAGCAAGCGAAGTGGTTGGGGCGAGCCTACTGCTCCGCTCCCTTTTACTCCACGCTATCATCTTAGCACATATAAATGTCTAATTGTGTACAGACTTATCTAATCTCTCCACTCTCTTGGTTCTGATCATGTCTTGTGCGTGAGTGACTGCGCTGTGGCTGTGGTCAGTGAGCCTTGCACTCTGCTCTCTGTGTGCTCTGTCTGCCTATGTCTTGGTCACTGTATGTGCCCCGTACCCTTGCTTCTCTGGTTCGTGTAGCTTGCACTACCCCTCTGCAATATGGGGTATTATACTGCCCTGTGTATGTGTATGCCTTTGGTCGGGGTGTGTATTTTCCCCTTGGTTTTTATTCTCTAATTTTCGCTGAAAAAATCGCTTGCCAATTTATACGCCTTTAATTGCCGCCGGACTTCTCCGGTTATCGTAATCTCCGAATAATTGTATCTTTCGCTTAACTGATTATATCTTTCGTAAGATTGTACGAATGATTTATCATCCTTATATTTTCTTGCAAATGCATAAAATTTTTCCTGCTCTGCAGCGGTCGCTTCGTGAATAAAGCGATAATTTTTCCCAGTATTTTGGGCGTAAACTTTCATGGCAAAATAAGCATACCGTTCTTCGGCTGTTTTCAATGTAATCAGATACCAGAAATTCATTTCCCTTTCGCCTGCGTATGTTGGAATGTAAACCCCCATTTTTTTGATTAAAATTTCCAGTATTTTCTTTGGTGCTTTATTCTGTCGAATTGGGTAATGTTCCAGTGCTCGTGATATTAAAATACTAACATCGTCCTTACTTGCATCGCTTGGCACAAGAATTCCCAAATCTCTCGCATATGCCACTTGCCTTTCTGTAGGTCTGTCCAGTCCAATCCTCTCAATCTCGTATGGCTCTACAAATCCTGCCATCTTTAAGATTTCCTCATCCGAAGCCTGATCCCATGCAATGATCTCTGTGGTTCGCATTCGCCCAGTTCCCGGATATTTCCCCTTAACTCTGTATCTGTCGCAGATGATATCGTTTGGAATTGGTGCTCCCAAAGGTCTAAATGTCTTTCGCTTTTTGTTTTCATCCGTTCTCCCAAATAAGCGTCCTAAAATAGAAAATAACAATTCCGCATTCCTCCTTTGTTTCCCCGGTGGGGAGGGTATTCTATAACAATAAAATTGTTAATACAATTCTACCCCCCCCCTATCCGAAGTCAAGCAATTCCAAGTCTTCAGTGGGGTTAGGAGGCATTTATTTCACAGTATTCTTCTAACATTTTCTGCACCTTCTTGAAAGTCAGCAGTTTCTCAATTCCTGCATTGTAATAATTGTTACACGATGCCCTTGAGTAGTTCATCTCCCTTGCGATCTGCTTCCAACTCAAACAGTCAATATGTCGGTACTCCAGTATAATCCGCTCTGTCGATTCTGCTGGGAGAAAGTCCATCATCTTCATCACATTCAGCATGGCATTTGCCATCTGTTCTTTCTGCGATTCGATCTGTTCCTCTATCTCCATCGCCCGGATGACCATGCTTGCCGGTCCATCGCCGACACTGTTTGTCTGGCTGTGCGGCACTGGGGAATATTGCATCCCCTTTGTGCCGATCATCTCTTGTCTGAATGTCTGCAGCCTTCGTTCCAGTTGTCTTTTTTTATTTCTCGCCCAATAATATTGTCCGAGGTAGCTTTTGATCCATATCTTCTGCAATGCTTTTTCGTCCACGACCTCTTTCTTCTCTGCCATGCTGTTTCCTCTTTTCTAATCCTTTTTGGCTTCCGGTTCTGTTGCCGCAAGGAAATATACTTTTCCACCGATAATGCGTACCTGTGTCAGCACCCGGTCTTTGTTATCCCAATCCCGGATTTGAATACCTCTTTGGGATAGCAATTCTATGTTCTGCTCAATATTCCGAAGCACTAATGGCAGCGGCATCTCGTATATGAGTTTCATCAGATTGCTTATCCCAAGTTTCCCATCAGTTTTGTTTTTGGGATTCTTGTTATTTCTCATTCTTACCACCTGCCCTTTCCGTATCTCGAATCAACGAACAATTCGTCTGGCGAATGTACCTCTTTCAGATTTGTGCTGTCTATTGGAACTTCGCACCCATACCCGCCGCTCCATGATCCGATTCCGAATACATACAATCGTCCATCCATGTCGATTCCCTCAATGGTATAAGCTGGTTTATCACAACACTGCCAATAGGAAATTGTAAAGCAATGGTCTTTTGTTACATTTTTCAAATGTTCTGGGACACTGTACCAGATTCCATATCTCTGATTGATATCTTCCAAGGTTGCCCCGCTTCTCAACATTTCATTTGCTCCATCGACATTCCTGTGTCGCTGTTCGTGTTTCGCACATTCTTCCGGGGTGTCGATGAGTTTTCCGCAATAATCGCATCTATATACTGTGACCTTCTCCATCTTTATCCACCTACCTTTTACTCTCAAAGTCTTGGCATTCTTCTCCGTCCTCGTATTCTGTGCTGCATCCATACGCATCTGCCATAAAATTATCGCAGTGTCACCCTGCAAGGTGTCCTGTTTCCCATGATGGTTTGTGGTGCAGGCAGTTTCCGCAGATCCGGTCGTTCTCATCGTATTCTCTCTTTGCCGTTGTCATTTGCTCCCTTCCAGTATCGGCAGCAGGATTTCCTCCACCTCTTTCACATAGGTCACGATGTAAACCTTACCGCCGATTGCTTCGATTTCCCTTTTTGCTTTCTTCTGGTTTGACGACACCACTCCGAAGAATGGCCGCTTTACTTCTAGTCCATAAAACCTGCCGCCGATGATTACGCAGATGTCCGGGATGCCACTGCGGCTGTACGCCCCCTGCGTTGCTTTCCAGTAGAACGCTCTGCCCTTGGCATTCTTATCGAGCCACTCTATAATTTTTCTCTGATAGTAGGATTCCAATGGAACTTTTTCCAACAGATACTTGTGTGCCTGTCGATCCGTCAGTCCTTTTTCTTTCATGACATAGTCCTTGGCTTCCCTTAAATCCTTAAATCTGGAATAGTCCTGATACTTTATCAAACCTACCACCGCCTTCCACGCTCATCTATGATGGTAACTTTCCCCAGTATCCGCACATGACATATTTCACAGATTATCTTGATTGCCCTCCTTGCATTCCGGACATTCTCCGGCGGCCTGTCGGCTCTCTTTATCGCTTTGGCTGCTGTCGGGTCATGGTATCCTTCCGCATTCTTATTTTTCATATTGCTATCGCCCCTCTGTTTTATTGTCTTGGATGTTACGATCTTCGCTTTCATCAATGATTTCATTAATCCTCTCTTTGTATATCGTACATTCGGTGCATGGTTCTTCCGGCATAATGCACATTTTTTCAGTAATCATGCACTGGAAAGGCAACTTTTCTTGTTCCTGCTCCTTCTTGACCTGCCATATTGCCCACGGTATTACCACAACAGCAAGCACGCATCCGAGGAGGAATAATGTTAGGACAAAAATTGCAATCCACTGTAATATTTCCGCTATCATACTGGTGTCGCCTCCTCGAATACCGCCTCCGCAGCTTCCTGCATGGTCGGTTGGTCTGCGTATGCTCCGGCACTCCGATCTATGTACGCAAGTTTGTTATCTGTGTCATCTTCCATGAAGTGGCTCGCCTGCGTATCCGCTGAGTGCAGTGCCCAGACCATCGGGTACTTGTTGATGGCGTTGCCGAAGGAGAGCGTGTCTGGATCTGAATATCCCATGTGCCATCTGATGGCATATCGTTCTACTGGCTGCAGCTTCATGTATTCTTCAATCATCATGACGGATTTCTCTCCATGACCGTATGGGATTTTGTCATCCACCGTGAATGCTTCATACTGCTCCCACTTCCCATTGACCTTGCGGTTTCTGATTTCCGTGGTATAGAAGTAGGTCTTGCAGATGTCATGTAAAAGCGCCATGATGATCATATTTTCCTCAGTCACTCTTGCGACCGGGCAGCCTGCCACTTCGTAGGAGTATGTGCCATCGTCATTTTTAGTGAGGTTGGTTCTTAATGCATCCAGTACATTCAGCGAGTGCTGCAGCAGTCCTCCCGTTACCGAAAGGTGAAAGCGTGTGCTTGCAGGTGCCGCATACATATCACTCTTTCGTATAAATGCCATGAGCCGATCTACTCCCTCCCTTGTTACTTTTTTCATTTCAGCTTCAAATCTGTTTATGTTCGCCTGTCTGTCCATGCGTTGTTTCTCCTTTCTTTGCTCCCGCCAGTAAGCTGCACGCTCCGGCGGTTATGATTGTCCGTTGCTCCGATTTCCATTCCGGGTGCTTTTCCCAGATGTTCTTTTCCTCATCCACTAAGAATTCATCGGTCAGTTCGTTATAAATTCTCGGCGGAGGGTAGGGTTCTTCCCAGTTCTCCGGGAGAACGTATAGGCAGCAGTATCCTTGCCAGTAAGTTATCCACAAATTCCACATTTCCGTGTGCATCTGCTTTACTGCCTGTAAAAACTTCTCGGTGTCGTATTCCTTGCAGAGTATTCTGCCGAGTTCTTTGTTGTAGCCTGCTTCCTCTTTTTCTTTGATCAGTGCCTGCATTTTCTTTAGGAGTTCCTGCCCTGCTTCATCATTCCGAATGGCGATTCCCTCTGTCATCCTGCTATTCATTATCCGGTTCGCCACTTCCTTGATCTTATCTTTTAGTTCCCGGTATGGTTTCTGATATTTGGTCTTTAAGAGTTCCTTTGGCACTTTCTCATCGTTCATCCTCAGCCTGTCCACCCATATTTTTAATTTTTCCTCATCTGGCAGGCTGTCCTCATTCACTTTTTCATCTGCCATTTTGCTACTCCTTTCCGACTGAACACCTAATTCCCGATTTTTCCACCGCACACCTAGGTGTTCACTTAGGTGTGCGGTAAGAAACCCAGTGTTTATGGGGGTTTGAGGGGTCTACTAAACACCTAACACCTAAATTTTGATATACACCATGTTTTTTTAGCAAATCTTGTGACTAGCTTAGTCACAAGTCACAAGATTTCCCGTATAACAATATATTTTGTAAAATAGGTGTTTTAGGTGTTTAGTAACCTATATAAGCCTTGATTTTACTTGGTTTTTTACTAAACACCTAACCGAACACCTAACTAAACACCTAATTTTAGGTGTGCGGTTTTTTAAGGTTTTTTATAACTTTTTCGCAATTTTGGTCACAAGATTTCGGGCCACAAGATTTTTTGCTCCCACCCAATCTTGTGACTTTTTTTGCAAATCCTGTGACTAATTGAATGGGAGTTCATCCGCCATTTCTTCGGATACTGGCATGAAGCCATCCGTGCCCGGCAGGCTCATCTGCTCTGCGATTTCTTCCTCCTCCAGTAGCGGGTCCTTTTCCTCGGCGAGATCGCCCAGATGGAATTCCACAAATCTGCAGTTTCTGTTGTTGAACCACTTTGTCACAGAATTCTTGGTGCTGCCATCCTTCAGAATGGATACTCCAATCAATCCTCTGTCAGCAAGATATTTCAGTGTCTTTCTGGATGAGTAACCTGCTTTCGTCAGTGCCTGTGTTAGCATGGATGGGAAAATGTAAGCGTTTTTGTTCTGGATCATCCCCAGACAAGTTCCGAATGCCTTTTCCCCGAAGCTGTCCTTGTTAGAGAGTATCCAGTCCACAATAAACTGGGTAGCATTCTCATTGACATCTCCGGTGTCTGCGTTCATCTGCTCCTGCATGATGTTCCTTGCCATCTCTTTGGCTCTTTCCCACGAAACCGTATCAATTTGCAGATTTTCCGTATTGTTTTTAGCGAATTCGTTATCAAATTCCCCATTTTCGTATCGTTTCAGCCATTCTCCGTTATGAAATATCCAAGTATCGATGATGGCATCTGCCAGTGCTACTGCTGCGATTCCTGCAATATGCGACCCACTTTTCCCTTTGCTGATACTGTAGACATACTGCATCATTTCCTCATATTTCTCCGTGATGCTGCGTTCATCGGTGTGCAGGAGCATTCCAATATAAGCCGGTCCTGCCCACCCGCAGTTCATCCCCGACTGCTGATGCATGACGGACGCATCCCTCTCATCGTCAAAGGGTCCGCCATATATCTCAAGCACACGGGTGCTGACTCCGGTCTGGCTTGTTTCCGTGGAAAGAGGTTCTTCTCCTGTTGCCAATGCCACGGTTCTCCATGTTTGCAGTGCCTGTATGCCTCCGCTTTTCGCACCTCGTATCTTTCCTGTTCCGCTTGAAATCATGTAGACGATTTTTTCCAAAGAGTTTTGGTTATTCCCTGCAAGCTGTCGTTCATCAATTCCAAGTGGCAGATCACAATAAAACGATGCGGTTCGCTCCAACCCTACCTGCGTAGCATTGAAATTAACCATCAAGCGTTCCGGGTCGCCCCATGCGGAGAGTGCTGCCTTTAGTGCCGCTGTCTTACCGCCTTTTGAACCGCCCCAGTTGTACACGAAGAAGATTCGCTGCTTGATAATCCGCAGAAGCGGTGCTGTGAAACTAGCCGCCAGTATGAAACGGAACTTGTCACGCTCCCGGTGCGGTTTCATGGTTTCCATCCAGTCTTTCATTGTTCCGTTCTGGCAGTACGCTGCCGCCATGCCCCTCTGGGACGGATCAATATCAAGGACGATGTCCTTGTCGTGCCCAGGTATGAACCGTTTCCCGGATTGCCACCCGAATGTGCTTGTGGAATCTGCTTTCTTTATGATGTCGATGTTCTCTGCCTCCAGTGCGGCCAAGAACTTGACCACGCGCTTTGCATTTTCGCTTGTGACGGTGCATCCTAAGTCTGCCAGTGCGGTGATTCCCCTTGCGGTGAAGATGGTGCTTCTGGGGTAGATTGCCCTACTCCACTGCCCATCCCTTTTAAATGCGACCTCGATCTTTTCCTCTCCGGTTTCCATGCTTCGAAGCCTTTGCGTGATAATAATCGGGGTCCTGCATACCATGACAGGTGCATATTTCTTTTCATCGATCACACTGATTCCTTTGTCGGAATAAATCCATCCTTCCGGCTGTCTTAAGTTCACGGGTGCTCCCTCGACTGCTTCTGGTATGGCATCATCATCTATATCAATCTGTTCTGCGTTACTGATTGCTTTCAGTATCTTCGCCGCAGCATCTTCTTTTCCGAATTTGAGATAAACATCTGATGGGTCCTTGCACCCGAGCGTCCGGCAGCTCCATTTGTAAACTTCCCCAATGAAGCCGCCCTCCCGGAGTGCCCTTGTGACTTTGGCAAGGAATGTTTCCCCGCCTTTGTCCGGTTCTACATGGATGTAGATTTTCAGATCCTGCAGTTGCCCTGCCCACGCAGACCGCATCATGGACGCTCCCGGTACTCCGAGGGTACTGATTCCCATGTACCACATGGACTGGCTGTCGCTTTCGCCCTCGACCAGTGCTGCGTAGCCGATCTTCCGGACGGACTCCATTTTCCATGCACCGTATAAGCAGATGTCTTTTCCTGCCCCATACTTCCACCGGAACTGCTTGTCTGCATATCTCTTTCGGAATGTGGCTTCGCTGCCATCTTCCCGGTAGTACGGTATGCGTATGTACTGGATTCCGTCACGGTCTTTTTTTGTCTGAAGGCAGCACTGGTCTTCCAGCCATTCTTCCGGCAGACGCTTTTCAAAGGAATACTGTGCCAGTGTGTAATGTGACAGACCGCTTTTTGCCTTTGGTTTCGGCTTTTCCTGCGGCTCATGCAATGCACCGTATTTCTCCAGTATCTGCTTGTAGGCTTCATGGTTGTCCAGTCCATTCAGTTCTGCATAGAATGTGATAAAATTGCCGCCCCTGTCCTCTGCGTGGCATTTCCACATTCCAGTACGCAGATCCACCGAGAACGAATTGTTGTTGTCATTGTGAAACGGACACAGCCCTGTGAGGTTGTCGCCTGTGATTTTATGCTTTTTGATAACGGACCAGTATTCAGTTTTATAATCTACCAAACGGTCTAAATCGACCTCCGCTGCCTGCATATCATCGCTCCATTCTATTCAGTATCAATTTCTCCAACCCAAGCTGTGAAAAGTTTGTTTTTCGTCCGGTCAGTAGCAGTGTGTCCGTCATATAATCAATTTCCGCTGCCATGCCCTCACTGATCACATTATCCACAGTAACGATGTGGAAAGTGCTGCACTGCTCCATGAGCCTTTGCCCTGCCTGCATTCCGAAGTACCGTTCTTCCGGTATGGAATCATCCATAAACCTTGGGAAGTACAGATGCGGTGCAATTGGTATCATGCCATTCGCCACCGCTTCGCAGGCTGCCCATTTTGCCACTTTGATATTGATTTCCAACTGTTCCCTTGTGTCTGCCCTGTATCTGGAGCAGATATATACCATCGGCATCAATGCCGGATTCTTATTTATTCTTCCCCCTGCATAGCACTGCCCCGCATAGATCCATGGCGTGCATTCGTTTTCCTTATAAATCGTGTCGTATATTGGCTTTCCCCCTATGATGTCCGCAACTTCTTCCATCTGGATAATTCCTGCGAATTTATCTTCGGAATTTGCGTTGTTTTTGAAATGGAAAAGCATTTCCTTGTCTATCAGTTCTCCCGGCTGCAGGCAGTCTTTCGGCAGTGTCGTTTTCCAATCTCCGTATAAAGGTTTCATGCTGTGTGCCTCCTTTTCTAATGGGGGGGGTGCTCCCCGCCCCTGCCACCTTTAGTTGAAAGGCAGATTCTCCTGTGTTCCCTCTACGCTTACAAAATCAGCAGAGTCCACGGGTGCCGCAGTGTTGTAGTCCGCTTCATCCACTTCCGGGATATTGCCTGCCATCGCCTTTACGTTTTCTGCCATGGCTTTTGCTTCTGCCCTCTGCTCATCGGTCAGCTTGCTGACAAAGGCGAACGCTGCTCTGGAGTATGTGATTCCGTCTGCGGACTTTTCCTTTTTCAGCGTGATCTTGGTTACCGCATCGAAACACCGGAGACCTTTCAAGAGGATTCTTTTCCCGATGTAATCCCGGATATATTTCAGCGATGTCGGAGGCAGTGCGAGAATGATCGGCACGGGATTTCCCTCCTGCAGGATGTAACATCTGTGGATATTCTTGCAGGCTTTTCCTGTTCCCTTGCTTCCGAACTGGTTATGCGGGCACTTGCTGCAGTCATGGATCTCTCCGGTTTCTCTCTCCACGCCCTGCTTTCCATCGTAACTGGAGCAGTCCGGCTGTTCGTTGCCTCCGCTGTACTGTTCATCCCAGTATGCGTTTACCGGGTGGTGATGGAGAATGACTCCGGTGAGATCTGTGCTCATGACAGGCTCATCTTCTGTTTCTCCCGGCAGTTCAAAGGCAAGACCACCGCCGCTTGGAATTTTGGCTCTTTCAAACGGAATTGTTCCCAGTCCATCCATTTCCTCTGCGATTGCTTCCTTCAACTCCTCGGTCAGCGTTACCAGGTTGAATTTCTGATCTGCTACTGCTACTTCATTCTTTGCCATGATTATTCCTCGCTTTCTGCTTCTTCAAAGCCATCATTCTCATCTTCCTGCTCATCTTCTTCTGCGTCCATCAGTTCTTCCAGTGGTGTCGGTCTGCTCTCTCCATAGTAGAGGTCATCCATGATCCTCTGGCTCTGTGCTGCCAGTTTAATGGCTTCCACCGCTACCTCTACCGCTGAATTGTAAAGGCTGCCGATCACATTGAGGACATCGCCATCTCCATTCGGGAGAAGTTTCAGCAGGTCGTCCATGTCGGTCTTAACTGATTTCATTTTCCCCTGCAGTGCGGAATACCCTTCCGCTGCAATACCGTATCCCTCATGGCGGTTCTTTACCTCAGTCGGGTGCGTGTACTCCATAATCTGCCCTAGGGCAAACTTGGCAGCCGCCTGCATATTTTCTTTTAAGTCACGGTCACTCTCTAATGTGACATCAATCTCCATCTGCGTGTAATCTTTCATGGTTTTATTCCTCCTTCGCTGCCTTGGCACGGTTCAGTGCCTTTGTATTTGCTTTTCTTTTAGATACCTTCAGTTCTGAATAAACGGACAGCACCTCTGCCAGTTCTTCCGGCAGCTCTCCATCATTCTCTGCAGTCAGATTGTTCATCGCAGAGTCAAGGGTGCGTGGATCAACACGCTCTGTGATGAGGTGTCCGAATCCCTGCTCTCTCAAAACATCGAAGAATACCAAGCCTTTTTCCATCAGCTTTTCTTCTGAAATCTTGGAGTACCTTGTTTTCTCCTGCAGGCTGTATTTGAAGCCATCGACCGTGGTATCCGGTTTTTCCTCATCTACCATCTGTCTGGCGATCTCCTGCTCCATGTTTTTCAGTTCTTCATTGTTTGCCTTGGTCTGCTCTGCCAGTTCATCCTTTTTATCAAGCAGTTCCTTATAGGCTCTGACTTTGTCATCCAGTGTCATTACTGTTTCCATTGTTGCTCCTCCTTTGGTTTTATAATTCGTTCCCCCACTGGTCCCAACCGTCACGCTCCGTCCTTGCGAAGAGTTCCAGTTTCTTTGCCTGTGGGAAGAATGTTTCTAACATCCGATAGGCACATTCCGGCTTTTTACTGTGGCATCTACGGCTGTTCTCCCGAAGCACCGTAGAGAACGCTCCACGCTTGTCCTTATCCGGGAGGATGATATTTCCCTTCTTAAAAAACCACAGCAGGTATTCGTGTGCGAACCGCACCGTATAGGCGGGTGCCGGTCCGTTGCCTTTATCCCATATCAGCCTTGCATGGAGCTGATACCCCAAAAGGCTCATGATTTCCTCTGTCTGCGGCAGGTACTTGTCTATCGTCCACATGAACACATTGTGCTTTTCGTTCATCAGATTTCCTGTCACAAAGTTATGTATCTCCATGATTCCGGGGATGTCCATGGTGTCGTATGGAACGGTCGTTCCGGTGGAGTTTGGTCTTGCTGCTTTCTTACCGCCCCTGCCCTGCTTCCACGGTGGATCTGTATAGAGGATGTCGTATTTTTCTTCCGTGGTAAAAATATCAACCTTTGCCATTAGAAATAATCCCTCCATGTATCCACGACCGTTTTCGCCAAGTCCTCTTTTTTCGCCAGTGCTTTCAGCACCACCTCATCTATCGTTCCCTCTGTAATCAGATGGATATAGGTGCAGGTGTTCTTCTGACCGATTCTGTGTATTCGTGCAAGGCTCTGGCTGTATGCTGCATAGTTGAAATTGACCGAGTAATACACGCAGGTATCGGCTGCGGTCAGCGTGATTCCCAGTCCTGCGGTATCGATCTGTGCGAGGAATACCTTTGTTTCCGGGTTGGTCTGAAAATCCTTGACGATATCGCCACGATCCTCCAGTTTCACATCTCCATAAATTGCACCATACCGCAATTTCTTCTTTGCGAGCATTTTCCCGATGATGCCTATCTCCGGTCTGAACCGGGCGAAGATTACCAGTTTCTTGTCTGCCCCAATCACATAATCGTCTATGATTTCTTCCAGTGCGTTCAGTTTTCCTTTGCTGACCAGTTCCGGCTTTTCCTCTCCGTCTGCCACCAAGAAACCGCCAGTGAATTGCTGTAGCCGCAGGAGTTTTGTCAGTACGGTTGTGGCAGTAATCTGACCGCCATTCTCCAGTTCTGCGAAACTCTCGCGCTTGATGCGGTCATAGATTCCTTTTTCCTTGGACGACATAGTGATGTATCGCTGCAGGAATGTCTGTTCCGGAAGATCGAGTGCCTCCTCTTTGGTTACTCGGTATGCGATGGAATGTTCTTTTTGGATTAACTGATCCATATCCTTGTATCCCACAATCTGGTGTCTGTTAAAACCGCCCATGATTGCATACCTGTTTCGGAACTGATAGAAGTTCGTTCCGAAGATAGTCGGGTCAAGGAAGCGGTACTGACTGTATAAATCTATGGCATTGTTCTGTACTGGGGTCCCGGAAAGTATCAGCTTGTACCTTGCCCGATCTCCCAATTTGTGCATTGCCTTGGACTGCTCTGCATCGTGCGTCTTGATTCTCTGGCTTTCATCGCAGATGATCATATCCGCATCCCAATCGTAGAGTGCTTCAAAGACACCCTCCCGCCATGTGGATTCGTAGTTGATCACAGCCACCTTTAGTGCCTTGAACGGAAAATTGTCGAGGTCGTTTAACATCTTGATCCTGCGGTTCTTATCTCCGAGCAGCACTTTTATGTTAGCTTTAAAGTCTGCGAATTCTGCGAAATCTTTGGGCCATACGGAGCAGACGGAGGTTGGTGCTACGACCAGTACCTTTTCCACTTTCCCCATCTGGTAAGCTGTTCCTGCTATCATGATTGCAGTCAGTGTCTTTCCGCATCCCATTTCGAAGAGCAGTCCGAAGCCTTTATGTACTGTGTTTTTGCTGCTTTGCATTTTGCTCCTCCTGTTTTCTTGTCTTAAGGTCACGCACCATCCTATCCCATTCGGCTTTCTGTTCTTTAGTCGCCAGTGGGTTCTGGCAGGCTGTGTAACCTCTGTTATTCTGATTCATTGGAATTTTCCCCCTTCAGTACTTCTGCGATGCCTTCCATCACAAACATGGCACATGGAAGTGCGATTCCATTTCCCCACATTTTATAAAGACCTGAGTCGCTTGCCGGATCAGCGAGCCATCGTTCTACCTGCTTGGCATCCTTTGGCAGTTGGATTCCACTGTCTTTCCCGATCAGCCGCCACCATTCTGCCCAGGCAATCATCCATTCTCTGATGACCGATGCCTTTGGTTCTGTGATGGCGATGTCCTCAGTCCAATCATCCGGGAAACCCTGCAGGCGGCAGCATTCCAACGGAGTCAGCCTGCGTATGATATATTCCAATTCCACTATAAGGTCTGTGCTGTCCTTAAAATCACGAGCCTTTATCGCACTGGCTATTTCTGATTCTTTATACTGTCCGAATGCCTGCATTGCATATGCGACTGCATGACGGTCGGCTGCTGTGAGAGTGTTGGCAGGTGCTCCCGGTTCTCCGACTCCCAGTCCATTGGCTGATCCGTCATTGTTTCTGGTGTTACCGCCGCCCTTGTATCTGGTGGCTTTGTCTGCGATTGGAATTGCCACTCCGATAGTTGCCTGCCCTGTCTTTGGATTGCCCTGCGTCAGACACGGGGACTTCCCCTCGAATGCTGTCGGGTCCTGCGTAATGTGGAACGCTGTCGGTTCTATGACAGTCGCCACGGAACTGCCATGTCCGCACCCATGCAGGGTTTCTGCTTTGTCATCTCCCAATCGCTGATTTCTTAGGTCTACTGACCTTGCTTCATTCATGATCATCGGTACATTGCCCCCCCTGTGCCCATATTGCTTGCGAGGGTTTGCACGATATTATCCTCTGATATTCCCCACCGTGCATCTTGTGCGTGGGTTTCTATGACAATCGGCACATTGTTCCCGCCGGTCCCCATCTTCGTGGTCAGCGTAGGCGACACCTCACTCTTGTCCGCTACTCTGCGTCTGTCGCTGATGTCGTAACATTCGACATTCTCTGTGCCTGCTTTATGAGTGCCTTCTTTAATATCTCCGGCAGCTCTTTGCCACGCTTCTCGGCTCTCCGCAAAATCCCGAGACAAGCCTTCTCGCTCAAATAATATTTTGGGGGCGGTGTCGCCTCCAAAATCTGCGACAAGGTAGATCCTTTTTCTTCTTTGGGGGACTCCCCAGTATTGGGCATCAAGCGTTCTCCAAGCGATTGAGTAAGTGTCGCCCATGATACATCCGGCACTCTGCCATTTTCCTTTCGGAGGGAGAGGAACTGCGGCTGTATCGTCCGTGACGCTGACGATTGCCTGCAGGACTGCTTGGAAGTCCTTTCCTTTGTTGCTTGAGAATGCTCCGGGGACATTTTCCCAGACCATGAACCTTGGTCTGATATACTTGCCTGTCCTTCCTGCTTTTCTGTCATGTTCTCTCATCTCCTTTATGATTCTGATTTGTTCATGGAATAGATTGCTCCGGCTGCCATCCAGTCCGGCTCTCTGCCCTGCCACACTCATATCTTGGCATGGAGAACCGCCTGCGATCACAGTAACCGCTTCTACCTTTCCACCGTTCATGTATCGTATATCTCCATGATGTGGCATTTCCGGGAAGTTCTTCTTTGTGATCAGCATCGGGAGTGGCTCGATTTCACTTGCCCATCTCGGCTCTATTCCGAAGATTGCCGATGCCAGTTCAAAGCCACCGCTTCCGGAGAAAAGCGATCCCATTGTTAGTTCCTGCTGCATCGTTTCTTTCCTCCCCGCCATTTTCTGGTATCGTAGCTTTCCCTATCCCATGAGACTCTCTTTCCGCACCAGTGGCAGTAACTATGCCCGACCTGCACACGCTTTCCGCAGTTGGGGCAGACATATACCCCGGCAGCAATCTTCCGTGTTATCTCCGGTCGCTCATACTGCTCTATCATCCGATTAAGGCTTGCAACGACCTTTTCATAGTCACTGATGATGTCCATTGCCTCCTGCAAGGCTTCGCTGTCCTGCTTCCAGATTTCCTCTCCGTCATGCTCCATGCTTCTGGTGTGTTCCTGCAGGTTATCCAACTGTGCGATAATTTTTTTATAATCCTTTGTTTTACCCATGCCGCTCCACCTCCTCTTTCGGCGGTTCGACCAGTCCGAATGTCATAAGTGCCATGTTGTACCCTCTCACTTGGTGCGTGAAAGGCGACACCTTGACTGGCGGCTCTATGAATGGTTTTGGGTTTGGGTTCATGCGTTCCCGATCCACCGCTGCCATGACTTCATTCAACTTCTTTCGTTCCGTTTCTATGCTCGGTGGCAAGTTTACCAATCCTGCCAGTCGGTTCAGAAGTTCAATGTCTGCCGGTCCGCTGAGTGTCTGAGAGGCTCTGTTCCATTTCATCTTTCCCCAACTCTTTATGATCGTGAATTGGACATTGTCGGCTTCTCTGATTAAGATCTGACCGTCCTTCATTGCCATCTTCATTGCGATTCTTCCTTTCCATGACCTGCTTATATAGGTCATATAATATTCCCATGTTCTTTCCTACTTTTCTGTATAGAATGTGTGATTTCCGTGCGTGAAGAGTTCCTTCAGATTGCTGTTGTGCCATGTTTCCTCGGAGGTTGTTCTCTCGAAGTATGTTGCCCCTTGGCTCTCATCCCAGTGCTCCACCTGCACCATTTCCAGTGCTCGGTAGCAGTCCTCGTTTGGCTCTATCCTGTCATAGCGTCCATTGATGTATGATGTGAATGCGTTTCCATCTGTGATGACTTCTGCGATGGTGTCCGGAAACTGATCACTCCATACCCGGTTCAGCACTGTCAGAATGACCAAGGCTTTTCCTTTGGTATCTTCGCCCTCTGCTTCAGCCATGGCGATTTTGGCTAACATATAGGATTCTTCCGCATCCCAGTCCATGCTGCCTATCAAAGACTGACGCTCTGCATTCCGGTACCCGAGGATTTCCTGCTGCTGTGATTCTTCGTACCGCTTTTGTGCCTGCTTTATGGATTCCGCAAACTCAGCAGTTTCCTTCTGCTCTGCGGCGAGGTATTCTTCACGCTCTGCCATCATTGCTTCATAGTCCTCCTGCTCCCACCAGATTCCACCATACTCAACCTGTCCGAAATGCTCCGGCGGTTCTGGCGGTGTGTAGCTGTCTGTTGCAAATCCAAAGATCAGCAGTCCTCCCAGTGCGACTCCTATCGCTGCGGCACTTACCGTTTCCCCGATGATCCGTTTCAGTTTTCGCTTTTGTCTGCGTGTCAGCCTTCTCAATTTCTCATGTACCTCCTACTTCTCTACTGCTTCCAGACGCTTTTCCTTTTTGTTATAGAGGATCAATTCCTTCTCATCTTCTGAATGCAGCATATAATCTTCCGGGTTCTTCCCTGCTTTACTTACAATCTGCTTCTGTTTCCATGTCAGTCTGCTTGGCTGTTTCATGCTTAATCTCCTTTATATGTACTTGACTTCTGCCAGTACCTCAGTATGCTCTCTTAGGCTTCTTGGGTCTGGCATGGAACAGGTTCTCCAAGGCTTTGAAGAGTAACTGTTCCGTATGCTCCCTTGAGTATTCTTTGGGGTAGCTGTACTTGTTGCCTGCAGTGCGGTTTCTTCCTTGCCGCCATCGGTATTGTTTCGCACCCACACGTCCATGCTCCCGATGTTCTCTCATCGTGTGTTCTCATCTGCCTCCGAACCGTTGTTATTTTACTTGGGCCTGCGTTCCCTATCCCAATTACGACAGCCATTCATGCAGGCTCATGTCCTGCTGCCGGAGTGATTTATTGCATCGGCTCGCTCCTACCTATCAGTTTTTATACTGGTTGATGCCTGCCAGTTGGTTCATTATTCAGTTGTCGTGATGCATACGCACCGTTCTGTTTTCTTAGTTTCGCTGTCCTGCACCGGGCAGGTGTAATTGATTTTGCCGCCATCTGTGCTGCTCCGAAGCCTTCCGCTCTCATAGAGGTGCTTCCTTGCGTATCTGGCACTCACTCCCTTGGCATTGCAGAACTGATTAAACTCCGGCACTTTGATCCGGTACTCTCCGTCTGTCAGTTCCCTGCCCTTTGTAAGTTCCCTCACAAATGTGTCTGTGTCGATGAGGGCGGTCTGTTTATTGAGTGCCCTCCACTCTGCCAGTTCATCCAGTCCGTTAATATCCACGGACGCTTTGCTGAACACATCCAGTATCATGGGGATTCTTTCATCTGGTGCAGCTGCCAGTATCTTCGCTATCTGTATGGCTGTTTTAATATCCAGTTCTTCCACTTCGCCCGCTCCTCCTTATGCTTAGATGGAATGCTGTGCGACCTCTGCCCGGTATGGTTCTCCACCTCTGGCGAGTTCCCGGTACATCGTTGCCGAGTGTACTCCGATTGCCAGTGCCATCTCATCTACTGTTTTCCCCTGTGCGTTCAGCATTTCAATTTTCTTTCTGTCCTCGAAGCCGATTCGCTTGTATGCCTTCCTCGGTCGCTTGGTTGCCATTGTTTCCACCTCCTTGTCTTTTGGGCAATAAAAAAATGCGTCAGAGTGGTTAAACTCCAACGCATATCTTTCTTTTTTGGGTATATAGTTATAAAGAAGAAAAATGCGAAGCGAGTTATATCACTCATTTCGCATTTATCTTAATATTCTTCGAT
>ULQT01047709.1_pt1 | contig 49913 bp, 41 predicted proteins | sample 1954791 | NCBI WGS metagenome assembly ULQT01 (sample SAMEA4835663, study PRJEB28245) | human gut metagenome | biome: gut microbiome; material: fecal sample | place: Denmark | collected 2008 | reverse complement strand
CTAGATTATCACATCTTACTCGGCTTGTCAAGAACTTTTTTTAAGTTTTTTCAACTTCTTTTACTTTCTTCTCTTTACATTAAGAAGGTAAATAACTGTTCCTCTCAACAGCTTGTTTACTTTATCATATCTTTCTGCTTGTGTCAACAAGTTTTTTCATTTTTTTTCATTTTTTATCTTTCTTTACAGAGTCCTGCTATACATCATTTCTGTTATTCCATGAATTATCCTGCTTGCCTGGTTCTGATGAAATCCGTGCTTTTCATAAAATCTTCTGGCTCGACTGTTTTCTCCAAATACCCACAGCATTACTTCTGCATATCCTTCTTCCTTCATATTTTGTAAAATTTCTTTTATCATCTGTGAGCCGAATCCCTGTCCCCAATGCGTCTGCATACTGTGAATACAAATGATTTCTGCAGTTTGTGCTCCCTTTTGATTGTAATTTTGTCTCCAGCCTGCAATACAATGTGGAATTTCCTCTATGAATCCTATTTTAATTTTTACGATTCCTTCTCCCAAAATCTTTCGGTACATTTCTTTTACTTTAACGAAACATGTTGCCTTTTCCAATTCATTCTCTGGCAGAATCCCGGAAAATGCTGCTTTCCAGGATTCTGTCTGCACCCATGCCAAAATTTCTTCATCACCTTTTTCTGCATTTCGTATTTCCATATGCTCCATTCTGCCAATCTCCCTATTTTTTCTGTCCGTACAATAACGGATACACCCTCTTATCCATAACCATTAAGAGTAAATAAAACAGAATACCTACAGCGCCGATTCCTGCTATCCACTCCCATGCCTGTATCAGTGTTCCATGCTCTACGATTCCGCCGATCACTCCTTGAGAGCCATAAGCTGCTGCCCCCAGAAAAAGACTGGATACCGAAGAAATTCTTCCTCTATGAGACGCCGGTATTCTTCTTGTAAGATATGGGTAAGAACCCAGCGTTGTCAAAATTTCTCCCACTGTAAAAATAACCATAGAAAGATAGTACATAGGAAGCATTCCCTGAATAAACAGATACATCCCCAGACTGAACCAGACCAATATTTGTCCCATTGTAAGTTTCTGAATATCAGAAAGTTTTCCCGCAAGCTTTGTCAACACAGGCGTTCCTAAAATCACTACAAGCCCGTTCAGGCTGGTTATAAAACCAAAATATACCGCGCCTTTTGCATCATACAGAGCTTCCATGTTCAATGGAATCAGAAAATTAAACTGTGTGTAAGAAAACTGATAGATCGCCCAGCAAATCAGGAAAAACAAAATTGTCTTCTGTCCCCACAGGATTTTCCAGGTGGACTGTGTATGCTGTTCCTTTTCATACACATTCTTTTTCTTTTCTGTTACCGGTGTAATATCTTTGATAAACAAAAAAATCAAAATTGTGGAAGACAAGGTTGTCAGTCCATCAATGGCATAGGCCAGCCCCAGATGATGCTGAAATAACATGCCGCCAACAGAAGGCGCCAAAACAATACCCAGGTTCATTCCCAGATAAATCAGGCTATATGCCTCTTCCCGTTCTTCTGTTTTGCTTAAATCTGCCACAAGAGCATCATAAGACGGATTTTCCATGGTCTGGAATACACTGGCTGTAAAAAACAGAAGAATCTGCGCCATAGATACCGGAATTGCTGCTGCAATCAGATAGCAAAGGACTGTTACCAAATCACAAACAAGAATTAAATTCCGCTTATTACAGTGGTCTGCCAGCTTTCCTCCCAGTAAATTTACAGGAAACTGGATAATCCCAAGTGTGATGGTAATGGTTGCGATTTCCTGAGCATTCATCCCCAGTTTATTGCTGAGGATTAAGGTAAGCATAGGCCAGATCATGGCTCCCATATTGGTCGCTGCCTTTCCCCAGAATAAAACATATAATTCTTTTCTCAACCCCTTATACTGTCCGAACAGTTTCCAAAAGGCTCTTTTTCCTATTGTAATCATTTGATTCATATTACAGATACCCCATTGCTTCTTTTATATTTGCTACTCCTATCAGACGAATTTTATATTTTCCCTGAATACTTTCAATATTTGCTTTTGGCATAATACAGGCTGTAAATCCCAGCTTTTCCGCTTCTCTTACCCTGTTCTCCGCCATACTGACACCCCGGACTTCTCCCGAAAGTCCCACTTCTCCAAAAATCAGGATTCCAGGGTCCAATACTTTATTCTTGAAACTGGAAACCACAGCCATAACAACCCCCAGGTCAATGGCAGGCTCTCCCAGTTTCATGCCTCCGGCAAGATTCACATAGGCATCACAGTCCCCCAGATGAAGTCCTGCCCGTTTCTCCAATACTGCCATAAGAAGATTCACCCTGTTGTAATCAATTCCCACAGAGGTTCTCCTTGGAAGCCCGAAATTGGTTCTGGTCACCAGCGCCTGAATCTCTATGAGAATAGGCCTGGTTCCTTCTATAGAGCAAACCACCACAGAGCCGGAGGCATCTGTAGGTCTTCCGTTTAGCATCACCTGAGAAGGGTTTTTCACTTCGATTAAACCTTTTTCCTGCATCTCAAAAACACCGATTTCATTGGTAGAACCAAACCTATTTTTTACACTTCGCAAAATCCGGTATGCCACCTGTCGGTCTCCCTCAAAATAAAGAACAGTATCCACCATATGCTCCAGCACTCTGGGACCTGCTACACTTCCATCCTTCGTCACATGTCCCACAATAAACATGGAAATCCCCATGCCTTTTGCAATCTGCATAAGCACGCCAGTGGATTCCCGCACCTGTGAAACGCTTCCCGGTGCAGAAGATACTTCCTCATTATACATGGTCTGAATAGAATCAATGATAACTGTCTCTGGCTTTGTACGTTCAATGGTACTGCGGATAAGTTCCAGATTGGTTTCGCAAAGAAGCAGCAACTGGTCATTAAACTCCCCGATTCTGCTGGCGCGCAGTTTAATCTGCCGCAAGGATTCCTCTCCTGATATGTATAAAACCTTGTGCTGTCTTAAAGTCAATTCCCGGCACACCTGAAGCAGAAGGGTGGATTTTCCGATTCCCGGGTCTCCTCCCACTAAAACCATGGAGCCAGGAACAATGCCTCCTCCCAGCACCCTGTCTAATTCTTCAATTTCTGTTCTTACACGGTCATCTTCCTGTATCTGAATATGCGAAAGCTGCACAGGCTCACTTCTGTTTCCCCCATTGCTCCTGCTGACACTCCCGGAAACACTCTTACCACAGCTTGCAGCTGGCTCCTCTACAAAAGTATTCCACTCTCTGCATCCCGGACATTGTCCCATCCACTTGGATGATTCGTATCCACAGTTCTGACAAAAAAATGCCGTTTTTTTCCCTTTTGCCATAACTAATCCTCGTCAATTCCTGAAAATAAAAGAAAAAGCTGCCCCGCGAAACGTAATTGCCGCTTCATGGGACAGCCTGTCAATGTCTGTACATTGAAACATTAAATTCTTTCAATACTTACTGCTACCTGCTCTGCCTGTTCCAGTTCTACACTGAAAGATAATTTTCCGCCCAGGTTGGTCTTCATCTGTCCAGCCTCTGCTCCATCAATGACAATTTTGTACTGAGCGTCTTCTTCCAGTTCTACTGTAATCTGGGCATCTTTTGGTCCTTCTACAGTGAAACTCATTTTGTTCTCTTCTGTATCCAGATTTAACACAGTCGTACCTGGTACAGATTCATAAACAAACATTCCGTTACGCTCCAGTTTTGTAATTTCATTATATGTTTTAACCTTGTACATATCACCGTCATACTCAAAATCAGATACTTTTGATTTCTGAGCCAGTTCATAATTCCCAAAGCTAATTGTTCCGTTGTCTTCTGTACGAATTAATTCTTTTACCACTGACATAATCATGTCCTCCCGCTTGTGTCTTTCGTTAATAAACACATAGTACCACAAAATTTTCTTTTTTTCTAGTCGTTACGTGCATTTACCGTGAATTTTATCTTTTGTTTAGACAATCCGATAACAACCTCATCCCCTGCTTTCATATTACCTTCCAGGATTTCTTCTGCCATGGCATCCTCTATTTTATTCTGAATCGCACGCTTTAACGGACGCGCCCCATATTTGGGGTCAAAGCCTTCTTTTGCAATGAGTTCCTTTACACTGTCTCTTACCTTAACTTCAATATTCATCTGGGTTTTGCAGCGGTTTACAAACTCCTTTAAAAGAAGTCCCACGATTTTCTTAATTTCTTCTTTGTTCAGCATATGGAATACAATAATATCATCAATACGGTTTAAAAATTCCGGTTTAAACAGACGTTTTACCTCTTCCATAACACTGTCTTTCATTTTCTTATAATCTGCTTCTTCCTCATTCACTGCGCCAAATCCCAGTCTTTTAGGCTCTACAATGGCCTGAGCGCCTGCATTGGATGTCATAATAATAATAGTTTCTTTAAAGTCGATTTTTCGTCCCTGGGCGTCTGTAATATGCCCGTCATCCAATACCTGCAGGAGAATATTAAACACATCTGGATGGGCTTTTTCAATTTCATCAAAAAGAAGCACACTGTAAGGATTTCTCCGCACCTTCTCACTGAGCTGTCCGCCTTCTTCATACCCCACATATCCCGGAGGGGAACCAATGAGTTTTGACACGCTGTGTTTCTCCATATATTCTGACATATCCACCCGGATCATGGCATCCTCACTGCCAAACACAGCCTCTGCCAGAGCTTTGGAAAGTTCTGTTTTTCCTACACCTGTAGGGCCAAGAAGCAGGAAAGAGCCAATGGGACGTTTCGGGTCTTTTAAACCAACCCTGCCACGTTTAATGGCTTTTGATACTGCCTCTACTGCTTCATTCTGGCCAATAACACGTTTGTGAAGCACATTTTCCAATTTTGCCAGGCGTTTGGATTCTCCTTCTGTGAGCTTCTTCACAGGGATTTTCGTCCATTCCGCCACTACCAGAGCAACGTGTTCCTGGGTGACTGTCAGTTTTTTGTTTTTACACTGTTTTTCAAAGCGTTTTCTGGCTTTTTCTATCTGCTCTTCCGCTTCATCCTGCTGTTTTTGAAGCTCTCTGGCTCTTTCAAAGTCCTGATTCTTTACTGCCTCTTCTTTTTCTTCATAAAGAGCCTGAAGTTTCACTTCTGCCTCCAACAGTCCCTCCGGTGTCTGATATCCCGCAAGCTGTACCTTGGAACATGCCTCATCCAGCAAATCCAAAGCCTTATCCGGCAGAAAGCGATCATTAATATAACGACTTCCCATAGCAACTGCTGCCTGTACGGCGCTGTCTTCTATGGTTACTCCATGGTGTTTCTCATAATAGGGAAGCAGACCTTTTAAAATTGCCTCTGCCTCCTCTTTGGTAGGTTCTTCTACCATAACCGGCTGAAAACGCCGCTCCAAAGCCGCATCTTTTTCAATGTGCTTGCGGTATTCTTCTATGGTAGTTGCGCCAATTAACTGAATCTCTCCCCTGGATAAAGAAGGCTTCAAAATATTGGAGGCATCCAAAGCCCCTTCTGCTCCGCCGGCTCCAATGAGGGTATGAAGTTCATCCAAAAACAGCAGAATTCTTCTGTCATTGGCAACTTCTGCTACTACCCGCTTAATCCGCTCTTCAAATTCACCCCGGTATTTGGAACCAGCCACCATGGCAGATAAATCCAGAACCACAATCCTTTTATCCGCCATATTTTCCGGCACCAGCCCTCTCACAATCCGCTGCGCCAGACCTTCCGCAATGGCTGTTTTTCCTACCCCAGGCTCTCCAATGAGGCAGGGATTATTTTTGGTTCGTCTGCTGAGAATCTGAATAATGCGGTTAATTTCTTTTTCCCTGCCTACCACCGGGTCTAGTTTCCCAAGAGCAGCCTGCTCCGTAAGGTCCCGGCTGAACTGATTCAGCATAGGTGTATTTCCTGCACTGCTCTGAATATCCTCTTTTAAGGAATTTTGGTTAAAATTCCCCTCAATTCCCATAGCTTTCATAATCTCTATATAGAGTTTCTGGATATTAATGCCCAAAGTATGAAGCAGTCTCGTTCCTACACAGTCATACTCTTTTAACATAGCTAAAAGAAGATGCTCTGTACCGATTTCCTCGCTCTGCATTCTCTCTGCTTCCGTCTCAGCAGCAAAAAGCACCTGTTTGCATCTGGGCGTATAGCCCTGTGGTTCTGCAAGTAGCACATCAGAAGAAGGGGCTACCAGCTTCTCAATGAGTTCCAGAAGCTTCTCCTGACTTACTCCTGCCTCTGTAAGAACGTGTCCTGCAGTTCCTTCCTGAACTGCCAGAAGACCTGCCAGCAAATGCTCTGTCCCCACATAATTATGACTGCAACGCTTCGCTGTATTTTCTGCCAGTTTCAGCGCCTTGGACGCCAGTTTTGAATATTGCTCTTTCATGTGTTTCTCCTGTTCTGTTTCATTTTATTACTTATATTCTTCATAAATCTCATCAATTAAGGCATACACCTCTTCTTTTGAAATATTCTTGCAGCAACCTCTTGCCAAAACCACTACTAACTCTCTCTTCATCTCCTCCAAAGCACGCATCTTATCCCCATCAATGGAAATCATGGCTCCTCTTCTTCGGTCAATTGTGAGAAACCCCTCCTGCCTAAGTACGGAATATGCCTTATTTACTGTATGCATATTAATGCCAATGGTATCTGCCAGCTGCCTTACCGAGGGAAGTGGATCTCCTACTTTTAGCTGTTCTGTGGCAATTCCCATGATAATCTGATTACAAAGCTGTATGTATATGGCCTCGTCACTGTTAAAATCGATTTCGATAAACATGGCTCCACCTACTTTCTTTTGTTATAGAATGTTATATTTAATATAGCATAGATGTAATTACAGGTCAATTTGTATCTTTACAAATCTCCTGGTTTCTTTTATTGTTAAAGTATTCCAAACAAGAAAGAGAGGAACCTTTATGGTAACTATAGATTCTACCCTTTGCACTGGCTGCGGTAAATGTGTGGCTGATTGCATTGCCAAAAACTTACGCATCCAGGAGAAAAAAGCAGTGGTACAAAAAGAATGTTTTTTATGCGGACATTGTGTCTCTATTTGTCCTTATCATGCAGTAAGTATCCCGGAATATGATATGACGGACGTGGAGTCCTGCTCCTCTGATACTTTTTCCTTAAACCCAGCATCTCTTCTACACACTATTAAATGCCGCAGAAGCATCCGTTCCTATGAAACTGAGAAAATAGAACAGGAAAAATTAGAACTTCTGGTACAGGCTGGCAGATATACTGCCACTGCAAAAAATAACCAGGACTGTCATTTTATCTTTGTTCAGGAAGAACTACCGGTTTTAAAAACTTTTGTGTGGGAGTATATTGAGAAATTAGAAGAAGGAAATCACAGGGAAATTCCAAGAGAACTGCTGCCTTATATCAGCTTTAACCGCCAGAGAAAGGCAAATCCAAAGGATGACTATTTATTCCGCAATGCCCCTGCAGTACTTTACATTACTTCTGACTGGCCATTAGATGCCGGACTTGCAGCACAGAACATAGAATTAATGGCTGTTTCACAGGGTCTTGGCGCACTCTACAATGGATTTCTTGCCCGGATTTCCGATGAAAATAAAGAGCTAAAAAAATGGCTTGGCATAGAAGGAAAAGCCATCAAAGCCTGTATGCTTCTTGGATATCCGAAAGTATCTTACCAACGCAGTGCTCCCCGCAAACCAGCCAATGTCATTTGGAAATAAAAAGGAAGGCAGGAGAATTTTCATGAACAAGCAAACAGAACACCAGGGACATCTCATGCATCCCATTGCCCGGATTTCAACAGACTTTCCCACCAAATTCGGGATTCCAAGACAAAGCGGATTGGTACCTGCTCTGAGATCCACGCTGATATTTGAACCAGAATACCGAAATCCTGACGCTTTAAAAGGACTGGAAGAATTCTCTCACTTATGGCTCATCTGGGAATTTTCAGAATCCATACAGGACACCTGGTCTCCAACCGTGCGCCCTCCCCGTCTTGGGGGAAATGTGCGGAAAGGAGTTTTTGCCACCCGCTCTCCTTTCCGCCCTAATCCCCTGGGATTATCCTGCGTCAAACTGGAGGAAATCCTTTGGGATGCGCCAAATGGCCCTCTTCTCTTGTTATCCGGCGCAGATTTAATGGACCAGACCCCTATTTATGACATCAAACCCTATATTCCCTTTTCAGACAGCCATCCGGAGGCTACGGGTGGATTTGCGGATACTCACAGGGATGACCGTCTGCATGTAGAGTTTGCAGAATCCCTAAAGGCTCTGATGCCGGAAGAACACCTGAATGCCCTGATAGAGGTTCTGGCTCTGGACCCAAGACCAGCTTATCAGAAAGACCCTGATCGCATCTATGGATTTCCCTTTGCTGGAATGGAAATCAAGTTTTCTGTAAGGGATGGGGTGCTTACAGTCATTAAAATTGAGATTTCTTGATATGTGTTACTCCGAAAAAACGGGACTGCTTTTGCAGTCCCACTTTCCATTCTCTTTCTGTTTTATATTCTTGCAACTTTGGTATCTCTGGCAGCTTTGGCTACTGCTTTCGCCACTGCTGGACCTACCCTTTTATCAAAAGCTTTTGGAATAATATAATCTGGATTCAGTTCCTCTTCTGTGATCAATCCTGCCAGTGCGTCTGCTGCTGCAATTTTCATTTCATCATTAATATCTTTTGCCCTTACATCAAATGCACCGCGAAAGATTCCTGGAAATGCCAGAACATTGTTAATCTGGTTCGGGAAATCGCTTCTGCCTGTTGCCACCACTTTTGCTCCGGCTGCTTTGGCTTCTTCCGGATAAATCTCCGGAACCGGATTGGCACAGGCAAAAATAACCGCATCCTTTGCCATGCTCTCTACCATTTCCTTTGTCACTACTCCAGGTGCAGACACACCGATAAAGACATCTGCTCCCTTCATCTGTTCTGCAAGACTTCCTGTTTTTTTCTCCAGATTGGTAATTTTACTCATCTCTTCTTTCACTGCATTCATACCCTCTTTTCTGCCTTCATAAATTGCCCCATTTCTGTCACAGAGGGTAATCTTTTTATATCCTGCTTTCAAAAGCAGTCTGGCAATGGAAATTGCTGCCGCTCCTGCTCCGTTCATTACAATAGAAACTTCCTCTTTCTTCTTGCCGGTCAGCTTCATAGCATTATTTAAGCCTGCCAGAGTAATCACTGCCGTACCATGCTGGTCATCATGGAAAATTGGAATATCACATTTCTCTTTCAGTTTTTTCTCGATTTCAAAACATCTGGGAGCCGCAATATCTTCCAGATTGACACCGCCAAATGAACCGGAAATCAGATAAATCGTATTTACGATTTCATCCACATCCTGTGATTTAATACAAAGAGGAAATGCATCTACATCTCCAAATGCTTTGAACAGCACACATTTTCCCTCCATAACCGGCATTCCGGCTTCGGGGCCAATGTCTCCCAGGCCCAAAACGGCAGAACCGTCTGTAACCACCAGGCACATATTCCATCTTCTGGTAAGTTCATAAGATTTGTCTATATCCTTCTGGATTTCCAGACAAGGCTGTGCTACCCCAGGTGTATAAGCCAAAGACAGGTCATCCTTGGTTTCTACCGGCACATTTGCCACAACCTGAATTTTTCCTTTCCATTCTTTATGTAATCTCAATGATTCTTTTGCGTAATCCATGATACTTCCTCCTGATTCCTGCTTTTCTGTCTATGAATGTAATTAATAATTTCCTGTAAAAAACGTTCCGTCTCCTGGCAGTTCATAGTTCTTAAAATAAGAATGGAAATCCAGCTTCAGATACGCACAGAGATTGGCCAGCTCGACCATAGTATTGTCATTTACAGGAATTCCATTCTCCCTTCTGTCCTTTTCTGCAAAAATTTCCTTTTCTCCATGGGTATAAATCTGACTCTCTCCTTCTGCTTTTGGACTCTCCCTCAAAGCCTCCAGATATTCGGATAAGTGTGCCTTAATCTCTGTCGGATTCCCGAAAATTTCTGGATTTATTGCTGCAAATCCATGGCAAATACCTGTTTTGTCCGGGAAAGTACAACATTTTTCTGATGTGACACCCATGGAAAAAATGGAACTAAATAATTCACACAGCATACCATATCCGTATCCTTTATGGCTTCCACTCACTTCCTTATTTCCTCCCAGAGGCATAATACCGCCCCCTCGTTTGGAGACAATATTTTCCAGTACAATAGGAGCCTGTGTGCTCTCATGTCCGTTTGCGTCTAATGCCCATCCCTGTGGAAGAGGTTTGTTCATCTTATTGTACATTTCCAGCTTTCCTCTAGTTACCACTGTGGTAGAACAGTCAAAAAGAAAAGGATAAGGTTCTGCCGGCATAGCTACTGCAATAGGATTGGAACCCAGCATAGCTTTTTTCCCGAAAGTAGGCACCATAATAGCTTCGGAATTGGTGCAGGCCATTCCCAGTAATCCCTGGTCACTGGCCATCTTTGCGTAGTAACCGGCAATTCCAAAATGGTTTGATTCTCTTACTGTTACAATACCGATTCCCATTGTTTTTGCTTTTTCAATCGCTTTGTTCATAGCAAAAATAGAAATCAGCTGTCCCATGCCGTTATGTCCGTCAATTACCGCAGAAACAGGTGTCTCAAACACCACTTCTGGTCTTTCCTTTGGGTGAATCGTGCCTTTTTCAATTCCTTTGTGGTACCGCACCATACGCTGCATACCATGACTTTCTATTCCGAACAAGTCCGCAGTCAGCAGTACATCTTCGATTTCCTTGCTTTCCTCTTCGCTAAATCCAAAAGCTCTGAACACATCATAACAGAAATGTTCCAGAATCGGATAGCTCCATTTTACGTATCCCATAACGCCACCTCCTGGTATTCCATTAATAATATTGGTATGACCAATTTATAAATAAATTATACCATACCAAACCAGAAAACGCAATGAAAAAGACAATTACCACGTGTAAAAAATGCGAAAAAAAGCTGCCGCACTTTTATGCAGCAGCTTTTACTCCCGTTTTCAGACCTTTATATTTTCTTTTTTCCGATCTATTTCTAATATGATATCTTCTATTGCTTTCATATGTTCCCTCATACAGATTTCGGCATCTTCCTCTCGACGTTCCACAATTGCGTCCACCAACTTTCGGTGCTGTTCATCCATCGGCGAGACAGAATGTTGTTTCTGCATCATATAACTCCGGATTCCCGTAATAATATTTTCTGTCAGCTGGGCAGAAGCGCTCATAACCGAAAACAACATGGGGCTTTGAGCCATTTTTCCGATTTTAATGTGTAAATCCCTGTCTAAGTCTCCCCTGGTTTTTTCTTCCTCTGCCGCATCCAGTCTGGCCAGAATTAACTGAAGTTCTGCTGCATCCACCGGTGTACAGTTTCTGGCAGCCAAACGTGCAGCCCCTACTTCCAAGGCACTGCGAAGCTGCTGATTATGGTATATGCTGCTGTTGTTTAGACGCAACAATATGGATAATGGCTCGATAAGACTATTTTCCAGGTTTTCAGACACATAACTTGCCCCACCTCTCACTGTCTTGATAATCCCAAGCAAAGCCAGGGTTCTTAATACTTCCCGCACCACAGGACGGGAAACCCCTAATGCCTCTGCCATATTTCTTTCTGCCGGAAGTGCATCTCCCTTTTTCAGAATCCCTTCTTTGATATTTTCAATAATTTGGTCTAAAATTTCCTCAAAGGGATTTTCCTTTTCAATTTTCCTAAACATAGTTTCCTGCCCTTTCTCTTTCTATAGACAGTATATAATAAGTGCTTCTCGCCAGCAAGGACTCATTTGCTTCGCCCCTGTAAATTTTTATCTTTTTATCTTTTTTCTTTCATGAAGCAAAATTTCCGCCTGCTTCATGATTTCTCTTTGTTTTTCTTTTACCTTCTCAGAAAGTGCTGCATATAGATATATGGTATTTGCAGCATTCCAGATTTCATCATCTCCCCGGTTCATCTTATCATCTCCTGGTATTTATTCAATTTCTGATTCTTATGATACATAAAAAGAGGAATTCCTGTACAACTTACAAAAAGAACAACAATGCACAAAAACAAACCCCAAAACGGATAGGAAAAATGAAAATACGCAATCCTCTGCTTCATCACATAAGCAATGCCAGCTAAACACAAACTCCCCACTGTAATCAATAATCCCGCAATCACACAGCTATAAAAAGTTCCTTCTAAAACCAGCATCTTTTGAAGTTGTTTTCTTGTCATGCCAATGCTTTCCATGACTGCAAATTCTCTTTTTCTTTGTGTCAGGCCTGTCATAGTCACATTCACATAATTTGCCAGCCCCATGAGAATCAAAATCCCACAGAGCACACCCATAACAATACGGCTGGAAACGATATAATCTTTTGCAGCTTTCAATATATCAGATTTTGCAGACATAAACAATGTTCTGGCATCTTGATTTTCCGTTTCTTTTGGATTTCTGAAGGTTCTATTTCTTTCCTCTATCATCTGATTCAGGCTTTCCTTCAACATTGGCTCTGCTTTTGGCTGTACCGTTAGTTTCATACCAAAATTTTGTCTTGGAAGTCCCATGTTCTCAAAACCTTTTTCACTTGCTAAAAAGTATAAAATACCAGGTCCATTCCAGGTAGTATTTAGTTTTGGAAGCCGTTTCTGTTTCACATTCAGATAACCTGCCAGTTTCATTTCTGCTTTCTTTTCGTGCTTCATATTATAAAAAGTAATGGGCATTCCTGTATATGTTACACTTTCCTCTTTTTGTATTTGAGATAACAAATTATAATGAAAAAGAAGTACGCCCTCTCCCTTTTTCACAGCTTCTATATCCAAAGGAAGCCCTTCTTTCTTGGAAAATATTTCTAACTTTTCCAGATACTCTGCACCTACTGCCTGAACCACAATCTCAAAATAAGGTAAATCTGTTTTATTTTCTTTCATGAAAAGCTCCAGGGCCTTTTCTTCTGTTTCTACATACCCATAGCCTCCCTTGCTCCGCACACTTTTTGTAACACCGCTCAAACCTTCCATTTTTCTGCATAATTCCTCTGGAAAATAGTTTTCCTGTGCATCGTATTGAGATGCCTGCATGCTACTCATCTGGCTTTGAATATTAAAATCTGCATTCTCATACTCTATGCGATTGGTATCATCGGTTCCTGTGGAAATCACCACTGCACCAAGTGCTACAACAAGTCCCAAAAACAGCGAACCTACCGTAAACAAAAAGCGTTTTTTCAAACGGACAGTATTCCTCCAAGCCATTTGTGCAAGACTTCCTCCCGTGGTGGATTGTCTGATTTTTTTCTGTTTTCCTGCATCTGCCTCTGAAAACTTTGCGGCTTCTACTGGAGTCATATTCACTATTTTTCTCATCGCTGTGGATGCACTGAAAAAAGTAACTGCCGCACTAAAAAGAACTGCTGCAATCAAAAGCCAGGGCTTAAATGCAATCATAGATGAGGCTTCACCAAGACCGTTCAAATACATCCCTGATAACAATTTTGGCACTACAGTCACCATAAGTACGCTTCCGGTTACACTGCCTATGAGACTCCCTATCATTATCATTTTCCATATCTGCCGGTAAACTACCTTGCGAAGCTGCACTCCTGTTGTTCCCAAAACTTTTAAAAGTCCATATTGCCGGATATCCCTGGAAAGGGAAATTTGAAGCACATTATGAATAAGAAGATAGGCGCCTATGAGAATCATAACTGCCAGAAAAATCCCTGTATCAAACCCTCCTGCCAAATCAAAAACAGCCTGGTAGGTAATCGCATTTCCTCCGAAAAACTGCTGGCTGTCATCTGCCATTGTGACATCCTGGTAAAGTCTTTCTTCTATCTTTTCATCTGTTATGGTATCTTTTTGTTGTATTAAAAGCGTGGTATTTTCCTGAATATTCAGCTTTAGCCCATCTAAAAAAGCCTGAGAAAAATATCCTCTTGGTGCTCCGACCATGGGGTCTACATATTCTGTATAATATCCGGAAAGCCGAAAATGTTCTTCCCTTATACTGTCATTTACAAGGGTTATTTTCAAGGGAATATCCATTCCAATGTATGGCTTGGAAATCCCTATCTCTTCCAAGGCACGCATAGGAAGCATAACTTCTTTTTCCTCTTTTGGATAGGTTCCATGAATATCTGTGTAAGCTGGTTTCTGTATTTTTTCATAGGCTTTTGTATCCAAAACTTCTGCTGCAAAATCATCTGTATGTCCTATATAGACTACCGTTCCTGTTTCTTTAATATAGTCCAGACCTTCTATTTCCCTGCGTTGTTCTTCTGTCGCCCGTTCTAAAGTTGTATAAGCTGCTGTTCCTGAATTGCGGACATATAAAAGATAATCTGTTTTGATTTTTCCAATAGACAGACCGAATACTCCAAACAGCATAATGACCACAAGTGCAATTGCTGTAATTAAAATACGGTTTCGTACCACATTGGCCCGATACATGTTCTTTGCCAGAAGGCTGATGATTTCTCTGTTATTATTCTTCATAAGTATCACCCTTGACCTTTCCATCCTCAATGCGGATTATCCGGTCAGCCATCTGTGCAATTTCCTCATTATGAGTCACAACTACAATGGTCTGATGAAACTCATAGGCACTTGACTTTAAAAGCCCAACTACCTCCATTCCCGTGACAGAATCCAGATTTCCTGTGGGTTCATCGCAGAGAAGTACCGCAGGTTTTGTGGACAAGGCCCTTGCAATTGCCACTCTCTGCTGTTGTCCTCCAGACAGGGTTTCCGGCATATGATATAACTTTTCACGCAGCTTTAAACTGTCTATCATATGATTCAAAAATTCCTCATCCACCCTCATTCCATCCAGTTTCATAGGCAAGGTAATATTCTCATACACATTCAAAATCGGAAGCAGATTATAGTTTTGAAATACAAAGCCAATATTTCTCCTTCGGAATATAGTAAGCTCTTCACTCTCCATATCTTCCAGCTTTTCGCCCCTGACATAAATACTGCCTTCACTGGGCTTATCAAGACCTCCCAATAGATTCAAAAGGGTTGTTTTCCCCGAACCAGAAGAGCCTACAATCGCTACAAATTCCCCCTCTTCGATAGAAAGGTTCACTCCATCAAGTGCCTGAACTCCTCCAGAAGGCATCTGATAGATTTTCTTTACATTTACTGTTTTTAATACTTCCATATTTCCACCTCATTGTATCATTCTTCGATTTGTTTTTACAAGTTTTATCCTAGCAGACACTACTTACAAACTCCTTACAAAAACAAATTATTGTCAAAATCAAACCGGTAAAAATATGGAGATTTCCAAACCTTTTTCCTTTTCTTTTGCTTTCATAAAACCGCCATGCTGTAAAACAATTTCTCTGGCAAGATATAACCCCAGACCAAAGCCTGGTTGATTTTCTGCCCTTTTTCCACGATAAAATCTCTGAAAAATCAAATTCAATTCTTCGTGTTCAATTCCCACTCCAAAATCTCTCACTGCAATCTGTGCAAACATCTCATTTTTTGAAATTTTTATCTCAATCTTGCTGCCATTTGGGGAATATTTCACACTATTATCTAATAAATTATAGACAGCTTCTCCCAGCCATTTTGCATCATGAGACACACACAGCTCTTCCTCTCCCTGGACTGAAAAAACAATCTGCTTTTCCTGTGCATATTTTCTCACTTGAAGCAGACTGTTGAGTATCGTAGCTGTCAAATCTTTCTGTTCTTTTTTTATCTGTACTATATGGTTTTCCAGTCTGGACATTTTAATGAAACCTTCGGTGAGAAAACGGATTCTGCTCTCTGATGCACAAAGTGCCTCCAGGTAAATTTCTTTTTCTTCCCTGCTAATCTCTTCCTCTTGCAACAATTCCAAATAGCTTTCCATGTTTGCAAGGGGATTACGAAGCTGATGTGCCGTCTCTGCAATTAATTCTTTGATTTGATTGCGTTCCTTCCAAGCCTTTTCCTGTGTTCCCCGGATGATATCCGATAAACGCACCAATTGATGCTGCACTTTAGCCGGAAGTGTGTCTTGATTTGGCAACGCAATTTCCAGCGTTTTTCCATTTATTAAGTCTTCTAAAGCTCTGGAAATGATTTCCATTTCTTTTCTTTTTTGAAACATATTTTCACTTTCCAAATGTATAACCAAGCCCAAACAAATTCGTAATGTAAATAGGATTTGATGGGTCTGGCTCTATTTTTTTCTTTAAACGGTTTAGTGTTACATTCACTGTATTTTCTTCCACAAATGCTCCTTCTGCATCCCACACCTGCTGCAAAAGCATGGTTTTTGTCAAAACTCTTCCTTTGTTTTTTGCCAAAATTTCCAGAAGCTTATATTCCTTGGCAGTCAGTCTGACTTCCTCTGTTTCTCTAAAAACCTGTTTTCTTTCAAAGTCTATTTTCAAATTTTCATATTGAAAAATTTCATGCTTTTTCCCTGTTCTTCTGAGGATTGCCTCAATATGTTTCAACAGCACAGCCATGGAAAAAGGCTTTACTAAATAATCATCTGCCCCGAAATCAAAGGCTTTTATCATTTCTTCTTCTTCATCTCTTGCCGTCAAAAACAATGCCGGAATACCACCAGACGCTCTGGCCTTCCTGCACAATTCCAATCCATCCCCATCAGGAAGATTTCTGTCTATGATCAAAAGACTGGGATGTTCCTTTAAAACCTCATATCCCTGTGCAAGAGAAAAAGCACCTGCCACCTGATATCCTGCTTTTTTCAGTGCTCTTTTAAGAGCTTCATGAAACAATTTATCATCCTCTATAATTGCTATTTTTTTCATCCAGCACCACCTTGCACCGCTTTTTATAGCATGCAATTCCATATTTCAGTATCTTTTCCATTCCATCCTGATAAAGCACTTCTTCATAAGATTTTTGCTCTATCTGTGCCAAGGCATCAGCACATCCTGCTTCCAGATCACCATTCTGGGCATATTTCACTTCTATGATAATTCCCAATTCTTCGTCTTCAATTTCCACCAGAATATCACTGTAGCCATCTCCTGACTCCCGGTTAGAGAAAACTGCCCACTGATCCTGAAATCCTAAAATTCCCAATAAAATCTCATGATAAAAATTCTCTTTTAATTGGCGTTTCACAAAAGTATCCCGGATGCTGATGGTTTTCTTCAAATATGCCCCAAACTGCTTCTCCACTTCTTCTGCATTTCCATGCTGCAAGGCCTTTGTAAACTCCTGCAGCAGCTTTCCGTTTTTCCGTACACCTTCTTTGAAATACTCCATAATCTGAGTTGTAAAAATCTTTCTAATTTCCATATTGGGAATTGCCAGTTGAAATTCATCCCCCTTTACTCTTCCCCTTTGAGTAAGATATCCGGTGGTAAACAAAACACTCCATAGGTTTTCAATGGACTGATACATATCCTGATACGTAAGTTCCTGATGTATGGTTTTATGAATCACCTCGCCTGCCACAAGATGCTCGATTTCCAGTCTTGTCCTTCCGTTATCGGACTGTTCAATAAAGCGTTTTACCACCTCATTGCTGCTGGTATTAGACCAATAATTCTGGGGCTGTGCCTCTGGGGCTGCCCTTAAAAGGTCACAGTAATTCAGCACATCCCATGGGCAATATACCTCCACATTTCCAAACTGGTAACCATCATACCAGTCTTTTATCTCCTGATATTTATGAGAAAGTCCGTAATAAGACAGAAGATCTCGCACTTCCTGATCTGTAAATCCAAAATATTCATCAAAACGCACATCTGCAATGGACAAAACCTTCAGATTATTCAGTCCTGTAAAAATACTTTCTTTTGAGATCCGCATACACCCAGTAAGAACTGCCATCTGCAGGTTTTCATTGGTTTTGAGCGCCTGGCCAAACATATTACGCACAAAAAGAACCATCTGCTCATAATACCCCTGATGAAATGCTTTTGCCAGCGGAACATCATACTCATCAATAAGAAGAATGACTTTTTTTCCATGATGTTTACAGAGCAGTTCTGACAAAAGTTTCAGGCTGCTGCACAGGATAGCTTCATCCATGTCTGTTTTCAGCAAATTTCTATAGGCATCCTTATCATAATCCGTTAGTTTTTTACTTTCCAGCAAATACTGAAAACGCCTTGCTTCTCCACTGATAACCTGCACAGCCATTTTACAGGCCATCTCATAGGACCCCGCATTCATTTCCTTCATAGATACAGAAATAACCGGAAACTGTCCCATATATTCCTCACACAGCTGCTTTTCTTTTGTGATTTCCAGTCCCTCAAAAATACTTTTATCTGTTCCCATCTCAAAAAACTTTTTGAGCATGCTCATATTCAAAGATTTACCAAACCGTCTCGGGCGGGTAAAAAGATTCACCTCAGCCCAGTTTTCCATAAGTTCTTTGATAAGTCCAGTTTTATCGATATAATAAAAATCATCATAGTACATTTTTTCAAAATCTTCAATCCCAATGGGAAGTTTCTTTCTCACATCCGACATCTTCTCACCTTCCTTACCTTTTTGTTTCTTTCCTTTATGATTTCTATTTTTATCTTACTATACCCTCCCTGTTTTCGCAAGCAGATAGAAAAACCGCACTGACTTTCACTTTTCTGAAAATCAGTGCGGTCTTCTATGATACAGCCACCTTTTTACGCTTCGTCAATAGCCTTTCCAATATCATTTCTCATATATTTATTTTCAAACTGAATCCACTGGGTTGCCTTGTAAGCATTGGCACGGGCTTCTTTTAAATCTGCCCCTTTTGCGGTAACACCAAGAACACGGCCTCCGTTTGTGACAATCTTGCCATCTTTAAACGCAGTTCCTGCATGGAACACATAGTATTCGTCTTTGTCTTTGAATGTATCAAGACCTTCGATTGGGAATCCTTTTTCATAAGATACCGGATATCCGTCAGAAGCAAGAACTACACAGACTGCTGCATTATCCTCAAACTGCAGGTCTACTTCATCCAGTTTTCCATCTACACAGGCTTCAAACACTTCTACAATATCGTTTTTCAGTCTTGGGATAACAACCTGGGCTTCCGGATCACCAAATCTTGCATTGTATTCCAGAACCTCTGGTCCTTTTTCTGTGAGCATTAATCCAAAGAAAATAATTCCCTTAAATTCTCTTCCTTCTGCTGCCATAGCATCTACGGTTGCCTGGTAAATGTATTTTTCACAGAAATCATCTACTTCTTTTGTGTAGAATGGACTTGGGGAGAAGGTTCCCATACCGCCGGTGTTTAATCCCTGGTCACCGTCTTTGGCACGTTTATGATCCTGTGCGGAAGTCATAGTCTTGATAGTTTTTCCATCTACAAAAGATAAAACAGAAACCTCACGGCCTGTCATGAACTCTTCAATAACCAGCGTGTTTCCTGCAGAACCGAATTTTTTATCCAGCATAATGGTTTGTACACCTTCTTCTGCTTCCTCCAAGGTATTGCAGATTAACACACCTTTTCCAAGAGCCAGACCGTCTGCTTTTAACACGATTGGAAATTCTGCCTTTTCTCTAAGATAAGCCAGAGCTGCATCTGCATCTTCAAAATTCTCATATCCTGCTGTAGGAATATTGTATTTTTTCATTAAGTCTTTTGAAAATGCCTTGGAGCCTTCCAAAATAGCCGCATTTTTTCTTGGTCCAAACACACGAAGTCCTTCTTTTTCAAACACATCTACAACACCGCCCACTAACGGGTCATCCATGCCTACTACGGTCAGATCCACTTCATGTTCTTTTGCAAATGCAGCCAGTTTCTCAAACTCCATAGCTCCAATGGCTACACACTCTGCATATTCTGCAATTCCTGCATTTCCAGGTGCACAGTAAATCTTCTCTACCTTTGGACTCTGTGCTACCTTCCATGCAATCGCATGTTCTCTTCCGCCGCTTCCGATTATCAATACTTTCATAAATCCAATGCCCCTTTCCTGTCTTTTGTTTTTATCGAATTTTTACCAGACCATCCTGAATCTCTACTCTGTCATTTACAATGAGATTAATGGCTTCCGGCATGATTTTCCATTCTGCCTCTTCCATAACTCTCCTCTGAAGGATTTCAGGCGTATCGCCTTGTTTTACTTCCACTGCCTTCTGCAGAATAATAGGGCCTGTATCGGTTCCTTCATCTACAAAATGCACGGTAGCACCTGTCACTTTTACCCCACGGCTTAAAACGCCCTCATGAACCTTCAGCCCGTAATATCCTGTTCCGCAAAAAGAAGGAATCAGGGCCGGATGGATATTAATGATTTTATTTGGATATGCTTTTACCATGATTTCCGGAATCACTACCAGACATCCTGCCAGAACCACCAGATCAGGTTCATAAGACTGAATGGTCTGCAGCAGAGCTTCATTAAATGCTGCTCTTGTGCCGTAAGATTTTGGTGATACACAAATCCCCGGTATTCCATGTTTTTTTGCCCGCTCCAGTGCATATGCATTGGCATTATTACTGATAACAACCGCAATTTCAGCATTGGTAATGGTCTTATCAGCAATGGCATCTATAATAGCCTGAAGATTGGTTCCGCCGCCGGATACCAGAACTGCCAGCTTCTTCATAACAATCAGCCTCCTTGGTTTTCAACAGACAGGAACAGGGCTGCCGCTGATACCTGCTGCAACCCTGCTCTTTCTTTTATTTTCTTATACTAACTGAACACCTTTTTCCCCTGCAACAATCTTTCCAACAACATATGGAGTATCTCCTGCTGCTTTGATGGCTTCCATAGTTTTCTCTACATCTGCTGCATCTACAGCAACCACCATACCAAGACCCATGTTGAAGGTATTGTACATCATGGTTTCTTCAATGTTTCCTTTTTCTGCCATTAAGGTAAAGATTGGAGGAATGGGATAGCTGTCTTTTTCAATGATTGCACAAACGCCGTCTTTTAACATTCTCGGAATGTTTTCATAGAAACCGCCGCCTGTTACATGGCTGCAGGCTTTTACACGAACTCCTGCATTTTTTACGCTTTTTAAAGCTTTTACATAGATTCTGGTTGGCGCAAGAAGGGCTTCTCCTAAGGTTTTACCTAATTCATCATAATAAGTATTTAAAGATTCAGAAGTCATCTCAAAAACCTTACGTACCAGAGAAAATCCATTGCTGTGAACGCCAGAAGAAGCCATACCAATGAGGACATCTCCCTCTTTTAAATCTTCTCCTGTAATCATCTCACTGCGCTCTGCAACACCCACTGCAAAACCTGCTAAATCGTACTCTTCTTCCGGCATCAGACCTGGATGTTCTGCTGTCTCACCGCCAATAAGCGCTGCGTCAGACTGCAGACAGCCTTCTGCCACACCTTTTACGATTTCTGCAATTTTTTCCGGATAATTTTTACCGCAGGCAATATAATCCAGGAAGAATAAAGGTTCTCCACCTGCACACGCAATATCATTGACGCACATAGCAACCGCGTCAATACCAATGGTATCATGTTTATCCATAAGAAATGCCAGTTTTACTTTTGTTCCACATCCGTCTGTACCGGACAAAAGCACCGGGTCATCCATTTCTTTGATTTTTTTCAGGGAAAATGCGCCTGAAAATCCGCCTAAACCACCCAGAACTTCTTCCCGCATGGTTTTCTTTACGTGTTCTTTCATTAATTCTACTGATTTATATCCGGCTTCAATATCAACGCCTGCGTTCTTATAATCCATTTCTTATCCTCCATATATTGTTCCGTAGCTTGCCTTGCCACTCGTTAATAAGCTTTATATCCAACTTCCTGAAGTCTCGCGTCTTTGGCTACTACCTGGTCTTTTAATTCTTCCTTGTAGTCTTTTAATTTCTGTAAAAGTTCCGCATCGGAAGTAGCTAAAATCTTAGCTGCCAGAATTGCTGCATTGGCACCGCCATTAATTGCAACAGTTGCTACCGGAATACCGGAAGGCATCTGCACAATAGAGTACAGAGAATCTCTTCCTCCTAAGGATGTGGTGTGCATCGGAATACCGATAACAGGCATTGGGAAAATTGCTGCACACATACCTGGAAGGTGTGCTGCCATACCTGCTCCTGCAATGATTACTTTAAAGCCTTTTTCCTCAGCTGTTTTTGCATACTCAAAGAATACATCTGGTTCTCTGTGAGCAGAAATAATCGTCATTTCATACTCAATCCCGAATTTTTCCAGCATATCCGCTGCTTTGCTCATAACAGGCATATCAGAGTCACTGCCCATAACAATTCCAACTTTTGCCATGATTAATCTCCTTTATTTGAATACTTTTTAGGGTCTGTCCCTATTCTTTCGTACAGCACAATTTTACCTAGACTTCTATATCTTGTCAAGAAGTAAAAGCCTCATTAAGCGGCTCTGTGCCTTTTAATACAAATTTTCCATTCTCAATAATGGATATCCGGCCTCCATCTCTTCGCTCCACCCAGATTGCTCCCAACTCATCATAAGGGATTGTAATGTCTGTGTGGCAGCCAAAATATGCCCTGGAAAGATCTTCTTTCCGAAGAATAGAGACCTCATTGTCTCTGGCAATGATTTCCTTGCCATCCGGATTATACATGGGCGTATCCTCACTCCAGGAATAGCAGGTATCTCCCACAGCAAAGTGCGGACCTGTTTTCTCTGCAATCAGGATTGGAAGCAGATGTCCAATGTTATATTTTTTTGCCATTACATAGGCTGTGGTGTTGGTACCAATAGCAAACTCACCCAAAGGCAGGGTATCGTGATGATACAGCAGATTTTCTTTTATAAAATTCTTGTTCTCTTCTTCTGTATCAAAGTTTCCGCAAGTATAATCTGCAATCATGCCATCCTGGAAACGAATTCTCAAATTCTGATATTCCAGGCCTTTTAAAAACACTTTTGATACTGCCAGTGTTCCATTGGTTCCTGTTAATTTTGGGGAGGTAAAGACTTCTCCCACAGGAATGTTCACATCTGCCACGCAATTTTCAAAGTTTGTTTCCTTTTCCGGATGTTTCAGTTCATGAAGACATATCGTAAGATTGGTTTCATTGCCATTCATGCCTTCAATGTGTACCTTTTCTCCTTCATCCAGTGCATCAATAACAGACTGCTGAATCTGGCGGTAGAGCTGATTATCCAGGTTATTTAACTTCACCGTTTCCCGGAAAATCTCTTCAAATCTGGAGCCGATTTCCACTGATGGATAAGCAATAATGGTAAAACTGCGCTCTTCTCCTTTGATATAGCGGTTTACAATCTGTCCCGCTTCATTATCATAGGATACCTGTAATTTCTGCTGATGCGCGCTTAGGGTACATGCATCCGGGTTTCGTTTTGGCACAAAAGGCGTCTCTCCAAAGGTTTCAATGCAGGCTGGACCTCCATGGACACCGGCTAAATCTTTTACTTGTTCATAGGCTACCTGCAAAACCCGCAGTCTCCTCTGGACAAATTCGTGGTCCAGACATAAAGCCTGGTCATCTTTGTGGTCATACTCAAACTGAGGATTTGGGATTGCTCCATAATATCCGATTCTGTGATGCTGTTTTTTATTCACTCTGTGGACTGCGCTTCTGTAAATAACAGGTTTTAATCCCATCTCCTCAAACTGTAAGACAGCTTCCTTTACCATAGGCTCAAATCCCAGTTGGAACCGGATATTTACGGATTTTTTCTTGCTGATATCCTTATTGGTTGCAGCAAACCCAGTACGATATCCTTCTGTAAAAGTGCGCGCCATAGCCTCTAACTGTTCTTTTGGCATACTGCTTAAAAACTGTGACATACGGATTTCGTTTTCTGTCACATATTCTCCAAACCGATACAAATACCTGGGATCGGTTAAATCCTGGTTCATAATAATATTAGTAGCAAAATCTAAATCAGGATCCACGCCTTCCCGCACTCTGCGTCCAACCATTTCGTCACTGTAATCACTGATGTACCAGTAAATAGCTTCTTTTACATCTTTAGCGCTAACCGTCTCTTCCTCAAACAGGTTATAAATCTGAATAAACAATTCCATAACCACAGTCATGTCAAACAGACGCTCTTCATAAACAAAAACAATCATATCTCTGATTTCTGTATACAAAAAACTCAGAAGCTGCCCAAATTCCTCTCCCAGCATCTGTTTCGCATACGTTGGATTTCCATAAGAATTTTCATACTGCTCAGGCAAAATATCCTGATAAATGGCCTGATTATCTGCCTCCAGTTCCCTAAGTTCTGCTGTGTCCAGCCACCCCTTCTGAAGTTTTTCTCTTACTTCCATCATTTGTATCAGAAAAGCCGCTGTTTTCTTAAAAAAATCCCTGTAAGGAGCCTTTACCAGTTCTTCTCCCTGAATCTCCTGGATTCTGTCTTTCATAAGTGTAAAACGTTCTAACATTAATTCATCATTCATCTTTTAAATTTCCCTTTTCTACATGCTCTGCCAAAATCTCATCAAAATATTGTTTCATGGTTTTTGAACCTTCTGCCAGGCGGCTGTTTCTTCCAAGCACCTGGGATTTCTTCACCTCATGCTCCTGCCAGGAACGTCCTCCTGTCGCGTGATTCAGCATAAACGGCTGCATATTATCGCACACATGAGCAAATTTAGCTTCCGGCGTTTCATAGGCCTCAAACTCTTCCCACAATGCACGAAATTCCTCTTCCTGATCTGCCGGCAACAGGCCAAAAATCCGCTGTGCTGCTTTTACTTCCCGTTCCCGTTTCGTCTGGTTTCCGGCAGCATCATAAGCATATGTGTCACCTGCATCAATCTCTACCAGGTCATGAATTAACACCATGGTCATAACCTTTGCCACATCCACAGGCTCATTGGAATATTCTCTAAGCAGAACTGCCATCAAAGCCAGATGCCAGGAATGTTCCGCATCATTTTCCTTTCTCTCTCCATTTGACAAATACGTCTGCCTGGTAATAAATTTCAATTTATCCACTTCCAGCAGAAAATCCATTTGTTTTTTCAAACGTTCATCCATTCTTTTCACCCTCTTTCCATCTGCTTTCCTATGAAATCCCTACAAAAAACAACGCCAGCCACAGAACCATCAGGCTTCCGTTAGCTACTGCTCCTATTTTACAATATAACTGATTTCTGTTTTTCTGGGAAAAGCTGCGAAGCCCCAGTACAAATCCATACACAGAAAGTGCCATGGCTGCCAGCCCCATGGCTCCCAGATACATGCCTCCCTTACCATGAAAAACCAGGGAGCATACGCTGGCAATGCCGAAAAGCCCCAGGGAAACGCCGGCAAATACGGTAGATATAACTCCCTTTTGAGAATGTTTCTGTCTTGCAAAGGCATATTTATATTTTTTCTTTGCCATTAATATCTCCTTTTTCTTGCTCTTTTTATCTTTTTGTATAAGAAATGGCAAGCAGCAAAGGCCACATAGCCAAGGGCTGTGCCAAGAGTATTCATCACTAAATCATCCACATCAAAGCATCCCAGTTTTGTAATAAGCTGCGCAATCTCCACGCAAAGACTTAAAGCAAAGCCTGAAAATGTAATAAAGAAAAACCCTCTTGCATTGGAACTAATGACAGGGGGAATAAAACCAAAGGGAACAAATCCGATAATATTTCCCAAAAGGTTGGCCATTACAGCCCAGGTTCCAAGCTGCTCCCGGTAAGTCCAGAACCGCTTAATCTCCTGAAACAAAACCAGATTATAATGGTATTCTCTCTCTTCAAAACTCATTTGTCCATAGCGTTCTGCAAAAAAGAGGAAATAAATCAATGCCAGGATGTAGATTACAAACAACAGACTTCCTGCTGTTCTGATTTTCTTTTTTGTTGCCCGATTCAATCTTCTAACCTCATTCTATAAAAGAAATGCAGAAGGGGGCTGTTTCACAGCCCCTCCTTTGTATTGTCCTTCAGACTAAAATGTAATTTCCGTCTTTCTTTTTAATAATCTGGCGCCGCTTACCAGCATCAGGATTCCAGATGCCACCCCGGTAACCAAAACTACAATTCCAAGTGCAATGCTGCCTGCACCGCATCTTGTCATGGTTTTATAAACTTTTTCATTCATAACAGGAACACTTCCTTTTTCTTATTTTACACCATACTGTTCATAATATTTGTCAATCGCCTGTTTCAGGGTATCGTCAATAACAACTTTTCCTTTGTATTCTCTGTTGTGAAGGTGTTCTACCACTTCCTCCATAGTGACAATGGCGTTTGTCTCAAATCCATAGGTATCTTTTACCTCTTCCAGAGCGCTCTTTTCTCCCCCTTTTCCCACTTCCATACGGTTCAGGGAAACCATCAGGCCTACGATTTCTACATTGGCAGCCCCACGTACCTTTGGAACTGTCTCTTCCATGGATTTACCGGAAGTGGTAACATCCTCAATCATAACAACCCGGTCTCCGTCCTGGAGTTTGCTTCCCAGGAAACTTCCCTTGTCTGCTCCATGGTCTTTTTCTTCCTTGCGGTCTGAGCAGTAGCGGACTTCTTTTCCGTATAATTCGCTGTAAGCAATGGCTGTAACAACGCTGATGGGAATTCCTTTATATGCTGGTCCGAAAAGTACGTCAAAATCATCACCATATTTGTCATGGATTGCTTTTGCATAATATTCCCCAAGTTTCTTTAACTGGGAACCTGTTACATAGGCTCCTGCATTCATAAAGAACGGGGACTTTCTGCCGCTTTTTAAAGTAAATTCTCCAAATTTTAACACATCACTATCTACCATGAATTCAATAAATTCCTGTTTGTATGCTTCCATATCTTCTAAGACCTCCTGTATTTCTGGGCTTTTTTATAAACAACTTAAATCTTTTTCATTTTACCACAAGAGGATTCTTTTTTCAAATCTATAATATGAAGAAACTACAAAAACAAAATATGTATTTTCCCTTTCCTGTCACGGGCAATCTCTGCCTCTACTTCATAAACTTCCTGAATAAACTCCCTGGTCAGCACTTCTTCCGGTTTCCCATATCCCACAATTTCTCCATCCTTTAAAGCATATAATTTATCGCAAAAAGCAGCCGCTATATTCAAGTCATGAATCGCAGAAATAATCGTGGCATCTAACTGTTTCACCAGTTTCATAAGCTGAAGCTGATGGGTAATATCCAGGTGGTTGGTAGGCTCGTCCAAAATCAGACAGGGGGTCTGCTGCGCCAGTGCTCTTGCCAGGATAACTCTCTGCTGCTCCCCTCCTGACAGCGTTGAAAAGCTCCTCTGTCGAAACTCCCACATGCCTACTGTTTTCAGGGCTTCTTCCACAATTTCATAGTCTCTGGCATTATCCCTTTCCAACGATTTCTTATGAGGCGCCCTTCCCATAAGCACCACCTCACTTACAGAAAACTCAAAATTATAATAATTATGCTGAGCAACCACTGCCATTTTTCTGGCAGATTCCCGCACGCTCATACTTTGCATTTCTCTTCCATCCAGATAAATACAGCCCTTTTCCGGTTTTAATATCCTGTACATACATTTCAGTAACGTAGACTTACCACTTCCATTAGGGCCGATAATACCTACAAATTCTCTTTCTCCGGCATTTATAGAAACTTCTTTTAAGATTTTTCTTGCCCCATAACTGACTTCTACCTGTTCTGCTTCTACCTTCATCCCTTGTCCCCTCCGAATCCATATGATTTCCTTGCCATTAGATAAATAAAGCAAGGCGCACCAATCATTGAAACAAAAATTCCAATGGGCATTTCTGCATTTTTCAAAATAATCCTGCAGATAACATCTGCCCAAATAAGAAAAATAGCTCCTAAAAGTCCACTAAAAGGAATCATTCTTCTGTGATCTGTGCCAAACACCATTCGGATGACATGAGGAATAATCAGTCCCACAAATCCAATCATTCCCGCACAGTATACTGCAAATCCCACCATCAGAGACGATAAAATCATATAAATCATGCGAGCTTTATGCAAATCCGTTCCAAGGGTAATGGAAACCTCATCTCCCAGAAGCATGAGATTCAGATTTCGGAACTGACTCCAGAAAATCAGGGTTCCAATGAGAATCACCGGAAGAATCACCTGGACATTTTCCCACTTTGCTCCTCCCAGACTTCCCATGGTCCAGTAGGTTACCTCTGCCGCTCCGTTTTTATCATTGGCAATGTAAAGCAAAAAACTGGAAAAAGCTGAACACACAGCGCTGACTGCCATTCCTGCCAAAATCAGCTTTCCCGCATTGGCTCTGCTCCCCATATTGGCAATAAAAAGCACTGCAAAAGAGGTGACCATAGCTCCCAGAAACGCCATAATCCCAATCGAATTAGAGCCAAACAAGGTACCAAATCCAAAGAGAATTGCTGCTGTTGCGCCTAAAGATGCTCCTGAAGAAATTCCCAGCACATAGGGGTCTGCCAGGGGATTTTTCACTACTGCCTGCATCACCACACCACAGACAGACAAGCCCATTCCAATAGCAGCTCCCAAAAGCACTCTTGGGAACCGTATGAGCCACACCACATCATGGACTGCTCCTTCTCCATATGCCGAAAACCCGTCTATATGAAATAATTCATAACAAACTACCCGGTAAACCTCCTGAATGGAAATATCTGCATTTCCAAAAGTAATTGCTGCCAGAATGGAAAAGCCTAACAAAACCAGCAGTCCTATAAAAACCACAATAGAGAAAGAGGTCTTCCATACAGAAGACCCTTTCCCTTCACCTTGTATCTTTTTCAATGTTCTTCCCTCTTATTCCAGTGTTAAATCAGGATATAATCCTTTTGCAAAAGTTACAATTCCATCCTTGGTACGCGTAGCGCTTGCATACATTTCACTGAGCATAATGGGAACTACTCTTCCATTTTTTACAGCATCCAGACTTGCATAGGCTTCATCTTCTAAAATCACATTTAACTTTTCCTGTTTTAACTGTTCCGGATCATCTCCTGAATATGGCATATAAACCACAAAAATCACATCCGGATTTGCGGCAATGACATCCTCTTTTCCCAGTCTTCCTCCATCTGGATTTGCCAGCACGCCGCCAAGCTGCGTTACCATATCGCCACCAAGAGAAGTAGTATTATAGTTGGTAAATCCGTCTTTTCCAGATTCCAGAACCAGAACACTTGGCTTTTCCTCTATACTTTCTGTTTTTTCTTTTACAGAAGCAATGGTATCTTTCATATCATTGACAATAGCCTCTGCCTGATCCTGTACGTCAAAAATCTTACCAATATTCAAAATATCTGTATATTCATTTTCCAGTGTTTTTTGATAAGCAGCATCTCCATTTTGCGGATGTGTATTGCTGTTCATATAAGTATTGGTTCCCTTTTCTACCCATCCGGCAGCGTCTCCCAGTGTTTTTTCTCCAAATAAAGAGCCCCAGGAGAAAATCATATCCGGCTCCAGCATGGTAACGGTTTCCAGAGACGGTGTAAATTCATCTAAATAGTTCAGTTTTGAAAAAGCGGCTTTTTGTTCTTCCGGCACCTCATTATCCAGACCGGCAGCAGCTACAATATGATCCTCCAATCCCAGCGCCAGCAAGGTTTCAATAGACCCCTGGTAAACCGCCAGAACTTTCTCCGGCGCTTTTTCATAGGTTGTAGTAAGTTCTGCACCGTCAGAACCATAGGTCGTAATGGTAAGAGGATATTCTGTACTCTTGGTTTTTTCTGTTTCCTGCTCCGGCTTTTCTTCTTTTTCTGTTGCTTCTGCTTTGTTATCCTCTACAATAGCGGAAGCATCTTTTCTTTCCGGATCACCGCTGTTATTCCCTTTTGTCTGTCCACAGGCTCCCATGGATAATGTCATTCCTACTGCAAGCGCTCCTGCCATCCATTTTGTTACAAATTTTTTCTTCATGTTGTCTCTCGTCCTTTCTCATTGTATCTTTGTACCATTCTGCATTTTTCTGTTCCTGTGTAATAAAAAAATGCTTATCCTGATATAGAATAAACATTTCATCATTTCAAACAGAATACAATTCTATACAGAACATCTTTGCGGACACGATTCCTGCTGACTTATGCTTTACACTTACAGCAATTTGTGCCGGACTTTCACCGGACTTCTGAATTAAGAGTTCCTGTACAAAACATTCCTCATCGTATCTGTTTTCCTATGCAATTAACTTTCGCATAACTCTACGAATCAGGACTTCCATTCCTGTTTATCCACAAAAAAGTCCGCCTCCCGCAGTAACTACAGGAAAACGGACATATTTGCTGTACTCAGATACAACAAGTAGGAGTTAAACTTTTCGCGGAAGTTTCTGCCTTGTTACTATTAAGCAGGTTTCCTGACTCATGGATCTTCGCTTTGCCATTCCTTCTCATACGTTCTCTTGTACAATGGATTTTTATGGCATTGCTCCCCAAATACAGTGACCGGATCGTTCAGGTCTCTCACCTGATTCCCTTTTCTTCTATGCTCATTCAAGCACAGAACACTTAATAGCTTTTATGGAGTTATACAAGCGCATTTTACTCTTTGCACAAAAAAATGTCAAGTTTTTATTGCAACAAGTACACTTTTTCTTTTGCTGCTTTTTTCTCATGTTCATTGGTGAATATCACAATCTGGTTTCCTTCCACTTTCTTGTGGCTGTCTTCCGCTGTAAAACAATGCCCTCCGATTACTACCCTGGTGCCTGTTGGAATCACTTCCGGATCGGCTGCTATGGTTTCTCCCTCTACCAGAGCAATTCCTGCATCTTCTACATTCGTCAGCCCATCACTGCAGGCAGGACAGGAACACTGATATGTAATTTCAAATTCTCCAAGTTCACTCCCCAGTTCTTCCGAAGAAGCATTAACCTCTGTAATATCTTCACTTTCATAGTGGCTCATACTGTCATCCAAAATCCGTACCGCCCACACTGAACGGCTGGTATTTAAATTTGCAGACACAATTCCATATGCAGTTCCCATGGCTTCCAGCGTTCTTCCCTCTCCTGCATAAATAACTACATGATAAATTTCCCCATCTTTCGCATAGAAAACCAAATCTCCCGGCTGTGCGTCTTCTACCGGAATTTTCATACCCCACTGCGCCTGAGCTGCCGCCACCCTTGGAAGGGAATAACCAAATTCTCTGTAAACACTCTGTACAAAGCCTGAACAATCTGCCCCCTGGGTCAGACTGGTTCCTCCCCACACATAAGGATTTCCAATAAATTGTGAAGCAAATTCCAAAACAGAACTGCGAAGGGTACTGCCCGGTACTCCTGCCTTCACAGATGTCATAGTATAATAACAAGCCTGATTCTCTTTTGGCGCTATGCGTTCTTCTGCTATGGTAAACATATCTTCCCCTGTTTCTTCCACTTGTTTTTTCACTTCCTCATCACAGGTAAGATACTCTTTCTTTACAAAACCTCTTACATCTCCTGACTCCACATACACCCATTCCTGATCTTCATCTGCCAGAATGTAGCACAGACCACCTTTTTCCAAAACGCCTGCTACTCTGGACTGCTGGTCTTTTCCTTCCTGAATATTTACAGTATCTGATGTCAGCGCATACTTCTTTTCCACTACAGTTTGATGTACAGTAGAACGGGTATAGAGAAATGCCTGATTTTCTTCTCTGGGAATCAGTTCCTGTGCAAGCCCTGCTGCTTCCTCTATTCCCTGATACCCTTTTTTTTCTTTTTTTGCCTTTTCTCTGGCTTCTCCTTCATATTTTTCATAAATATCTGCGGCTTCTTTTCCTGTAAAAATCTCTTCTGTTTTTACAAATCCTCTCACCGTGCCAGACTCTACATACATCCATTCTTCTCCAGCTTCCAGAATATAGCAAATTCCTTCTTTTTTCAGCGTTCCGATTGCTCTGGTCTCATCGCTCTGTTCTTCCCGAATAGAAAGCTCTTCCCTGGCAAAAGCATAAACCCTGGCAACGGTCCAGAAACGAAAATCTTCTTCAATAGCCGGAGGAGCTTCAATAACCTGCTGTTCAATTAATTCTTCATTGGTCATAACCGCTTCCAGCAATGGGCTTCCGTCTTCTAACAAAATGACAAATCCATCTTCCAGCACATACCTCATCCCATCCGGAAGCTGAAATCCGGTTCTTGCTTCATATTCTTCTGGTGTCTCTCTGCCAATGGGCTCCTCTTCCTCTGGTTCCTGGGGTGTTTCCGGCTCCTGAGGTGTCTCTGGTGTTTCCGGTACTTCCGGCTCCTGAGGTGTCTCCGGCGTTTCCGGAACCTCTGGCTCCTGAGGTGTCTCCGGTACTTCCGGAACCTCTGGCTCCTGGGGTGTCTCCGGTACTTCCGGTGTCTCTGGTTCCTGGGGTATCTCCGGTTCTTCCGGAACCTCTGGCTCCTGAGGTGTTTCCGGTTCATCCAGAGGCGCTGCCTCCTCCGTAAGTACAGTAATGTCCTGTTTCTCTGCTGCCATAGCATTTACTGGAGTCAGCATCGTGACCGCCAATAATACCGCAAGTGTTTTGTTTAGTTTCTTAATGTGCAATGTTCTTTCACTCCTTTTTCCGTTCTAAATAATCATAAAATGGATATTTCAAAAAATCTGATGTTTTATCTGAATCCGATTGAGTTTTTCTCCAATGGGCTTAATGGTAAGTAATAAAAAGACCACATTAGAAACCGCATAGGTAATAGTAAAGGGCAAAGCTGTGCCAAAAGACAGCAGATAACGACTGAAATTCCACCTCTCATCCAGGCTGAATACGGACCATACGTTCATTAACAAGGTATACAAAACTCCTGAAAACACACCATAAACAACCAACGGTCCTTTGCGCCGTAGCCATTTACTCACCCCTGGAAGTCCGGCAATCAGTCCGATAACACCCCAGGTAAACATTTGAAAAGGCGTCCATGGTCCCTGTCCGAAAAAAATATTGGAAACCACCGCTGACAGGGAACCCACCAAAAATCCAGATTCCGGTCCCATATAAATGCCGCACAGCACTACAATAGCTGTCACCGGCTTAAATCCCGGAACAGGGGCAAACAAACATCTTCCACCCACAGCAATTGCTGTCATTACAGCCAACAGCACCATACGCCGGATGCTTCCCTCCCGCTTTTCATAATTCAGATAAAAGATTCCACAAGCCAAAAAGGCAAGCATGGCAGAAACAACGTTATATTTCCTGTCTCTTAAAAGCCCAAGACCCAGGAATAAAATCAAAAGTGTACCTGCCACAAGGCATAGCCATCGAAGCCAGCGTTTCTGATTATTTGTAATCTTCCCCTTCATTTTTCTTCCTTCCATTCTTTCTGCACAATGCAATTACTTCATCGCAGGTAATTGCATTTTCATATTGCTGTCTTGATATCCGATTGGCTGCTGTAGTGTAGTAATTATTATTACAGAAAAATTCTTCCGGTTTATCCACAGAAACCACCTGATGGTCAAAAAACAGTCCGCATCGGTCTGACACTTCTGCTGCAAATTCCACATCATGGGTTACCATCAGAATGGTGATTCCCTGTTGCTTCAGCTCACCTAGCAAAATGCCCAGCTGCTTTTTTGCCCAGGCATCAATGCCTTTGGTAGGCTCATCCAACAACAAAAACTTCGGCTGTAACAAAAGTACTTTGCCAATGGCAGCTTTTTGCTGTTCTCCGCCGCTCAAATCATAGGGATGCCGGTCCAGAAGATGAGAAATCCCCAGTCGTTCCGAAACTTCTGCGATTTTTCCTCTCATCTCTTCCCGGCTGTATTCCATTACATTTCTCAGTTCTTCATAATCCTCTCTTACTGTCATTTTTAGAAATACAGTTTGTGGATTCTGAGGAAGAGAAACCAGATTTTTTACATATAATTCTTTTCCTTTATATTTTTTTAAACGTTTTCCGAAAAGCTCAATTTTTCCCTTATAAGGTGTATTCGCACCGGAAATCACACTGAGAAGAGTGGTTTTTCCTGCCCCGTTACCTCCCAGTAAACTAAGAATTTCGCCTTTGTATACGGTAAGCTCCACATTTTCCAGAACATCCGGAGCATCTTTTTCATAGCGGAAGCAAATTTCTTTCATCCGCATGGCAATCTCTTTGGAAGTCTCTTCCTGCCCTCTTTCCAGTCTGGTAATCCGGCCGGCATATTCATCCCGGATAAAGTTTCTTCCCTCCCGTACAGTAAGCGGACAGGAAACCTCACCAGCGTCCAGTCCCTGATAAATCCGCACTGCGCTTGGAAGTCCCAGGAGCATTTTATGGTTTTCTTTTCTCTGTTTCAGACTTTTTCCCACTTCTCTGGGAGTTCCCATACATACAAGTTGGCCCTGTTCCATAACCATTACCTGATCCGCCACCGGAAAAACATCCTCCAGCCTGTGCTCTGTCAGCAAAATGGTAAGCCCAAGTTCTTTATTAATCTTTACCAGCGTATTAATAAAATCTGAGGCAGCAATGGGGTCCAACTGGCTGGTTGGCTCATCCAGTATTAAAAGCCTTGGCTGCATAGCCATCACTGAAGCCAGGTTTAGCAACTGTTTCTGTCCGCCTGATAACTGAGAGGTGTTCTTACGGAACCAGTCATCAATTCCAAAAAAGCACGCCATTTCTGCTACCCTCCTGCGGATAACCGGTGTAGGAATCCCCATATTTTCCAAACCAAAAGCCAGTTCATGCCAAACCTTATCGGTCACTGTCTGATTTTCTGGATTTTGAAGCACAAAACCAATTTCACAGGCCGCTTCTCTCTCCGAAAGCTCTCCCTGCTCCCTTCCTGCAAAAAAAATAGTCCCTTGCTTTTTCCCTGCAGGAGCAAGCTCCCGTTTTAGCATCCGCAGTAAAGTTGTTTTTCCACATCCTGATTCTCCACAAATAACTACAAAATCCCCCTCCTGAATTCGGAAAGACACCTGTTGCAAAGCTTCCTTCTCAGGTGACGTATCCCCTGACTGACGGGGATATGTAAAACTCAGATTTTCGACTTTAAGCAGTTCCATGTTACCTTCTCCTTTATTTCAATGATTCCCGGAATACAGAAAAACACCAATACAACTCCATACTGTAACAGCGCTATCCTGTCTGTTTTCACCTCTGCCACCAGAGGATAATAGTAAAAATCAAAAGCTCCTGTTCCAAACCAGAAAAGAGCAAGTCCTGCCAGAAGTATGAGTACTGTCAAAAGTATCCCATCTCTTCTCTGAAAACGAAAGAGAGAAAAACTGGTTCTGCCTTTTAGTCCATATCCCCTGGCTTTCATGGCATCTGCTGTATCAATAGAATTTTCCATTGACCATGATACCAGGCTATCAAAAACCCTGACACTTCCAAGCAGCCTGTCCGGAATGCTTCCTCCTGCATATAACCCCATGGTTTGCTGTGCCTGCCTGATTTTCCGTATCTGACTTTGAAATAGAGGAATCAAACGGAAGGTCATGGACAAAATCAGTCCCAGCTTTGGAATCATCTTTCCAAATAAATATAAAAACTTATCCGTTGTCAGAATCCCACTGTAACACCTGCACCACAAAAGCACACTTACCAACATCAGAGAGGCCATACCTCCATAAAGAATAGCTTCGAAAGTCACCGGATTGTCATTCATAAAAAATAAAATAGTTTCCCCATTATGTACAAAAAGTGGATTGATAATAGACATCATCAAAAATAACAGAAAAAAGAAACACAATTCTGACAGCATTTCCCGTATCCCATATAAAGTGCCAAAAAACAGGAAAGCTCCGACAACAGAAGAAAGTACAATCACAGGATGCATACTAAACATAGCCAGAAGTACCACCAGAATATAATAGGCAAATTCAATGGCCGGATGATAACCTGCAAATCCTCTCATGACATATCCCCCTTCTTTCCCTCTTTTTTCATCTCATTTCCTATGTCCCTTCCCAGGTCACAGGTATAAATCCACTCTATCTTGTCTTTATCGTTTAATTCATAGTTACTACATCCAACTCCCGGAAACTCTCCATTCACCTTAAATTGCCATCCGGAAAGCGGGCCGCAGGAAAATTCATATAAATAATGAATTCCCCTGATATAAACACTGCCATAAGAATTATGATCCGCTCCCTGGTATTCCATCTGAATCTTGTTGTATCTGCATGCGCGGTTCAGAATGTCATATACCGTATCTCCTTTTCGGAGTACATAGGTGCTTTCCTTTAAAATGACGCCATCCGAAGGAACATACTTTTCATTTCGAAGCTGTTTATCCAGTTGATTCCAGTTATCCAGAATGGTATCACAGCGGATACTGATGGTGACAGTTTCGGAATCCTCTGTGATATCTTCCATATGGGTGAGGTAATATTCATCTACCGACTGAATCTTTGTCCCTGATACCAGAACCAGAATCAGAACCAGAAGAAACACACCCATTAATATATTCTTTCTCACCACTCATCCTCTTCTTCCTCTTCTGAAAGCTTCTGTCCTTTTGTATTCTTTCTCTTCTTTGCAATACTGACTACAAAGACCACCGCTATCAAAGCTACAATTCCTACAATCACAACGGTCAGTACCACAGAGCGATTCTGGGTATCCTGCATAGCTTCCTCTTTGTCTTTTTCCGTCTCTTCCTTTAATTCAGGAAGTCCGCCTCCTGCTTCTTCGACCCGTTCCTGGGAAATAGTCTTTGCATCCGTTAAATCAAATAAGCGGTTTCTTCCTTCCATCTGGCGGATACAGGCTTCCAATGCATACACAGCCTGGTAACCGGACATGGAATTTCCATCCTCTTCTTTTTCCACACCATCCAGACTATGAATTACACTTCCGTTTTCCAGAAAAAATAATTGATAACCATCATACAGACTGTTTCCATTTTTTACAAATGCTTCGTCTGTAAAAGGACTCCGGTTCCAGCTACAAAGAGCAACCATAGTCCATCCCGTACTTTCAGAAGTTCGTTCTCCTCCTGTAGTCATAGTTCCATCCGGCTGCTGTACACTGCTCAGATAGTCAAAGGCTTCTTCTGCTGCTTTTCCTGCCGCTTCCTCATATGGCGCCAGTGCAGTAAGCGCCATAGCTGTCATATCCACATCGGATTCCTCTTCTTTCTTCAGCCCAAATCCTCCGTCTTCTTTCTGACTGTCCAAAATCGTGTCCACCAGTTCCTCCCTGGTCCATGCAGCATCTTCCGACACCTCATAATTCTTACTGTCCAGAGCAAGCAGCGACCAGATATAGCCATTTAATCCCTGTTTTCCAGGGTATTCAAAAATACAGTTCCAGGTACCATCTTCAATCAAATTCACACTATTCCCATCTGCATCTGTCCCAAACGCAGTTGGGTCTCCCCCGCAGGCAGCCGCTGTAAGGGCAATTCTGCTCCAGTCTGTTACCTTCATGGTCTGGAGGCTGTTATCCAGATCCTCATAAATTCTGGTGACTGCGTCCTGAAGCCGACTCAGATATGCATCCTGTTTTTGATCCAGTCCCATGCGGCTTACGTCAAAGGCATACCAGTCGCTTTGTGACGTTCCTGCTCCATCCAGAAGTTCTCCGGATAACAGTTTTGTTTCCCCGCTATTTTTCCAGGTAAGAATTCCTTCCTGTTTCTGATTCAAATCCTGAGAGGTCACCTCTGCAGCCTGTACACAAACAGGATGCAAAGGTACTGTCAGCATACCTATGGATGCCATTGTTGCCGTTCTTATTTTCCACTGTTTTCTTTTCATTAATAATGCACCTCTTTTTTCTTTCTTTGTTTATCTGCTGCTTTTACAGCGATACCGGTTCCGGCAGTAATAACTGCCAGTACTCCCAGAATAATTCCCAGTGTTTTCAGGTTTTTCTTTTGTTTCTTCATAGCTTCCATTTTCTTTGTAGCCATATTAGTCTGGGCTCCTGCTTTCTCTGGCTTCACTTCACCTTCTGCCCATTCTATCTTTTGATTTTTCTTTTGTTCTGTTTCTTCTCTTTTTCCATTCTCCTTGTTTTCTGCTTCTTTGTTATTCTTCCCCTGTTTCTGTTCTTTTTTAGGAGAATTGTTGTTTCCCGCTGCTGTTTTAGAAGGGACTCCGCCTGATGCCGAACCGTTCTCTTCTACTGACATATCATCCCCACCAGCTTCTGTCTCTCCTCCTGGAATGTCCTCCAGTTCCGGTGGTTCCGGTTCTTCCGACTGATTTCCCAATGCCGCATAAGCAGCTTCTGCCTGTTCCAGAATATGCAGATTTCCCACCTGTTCCTGCTGCTCCGGTGTCAAACTATTATATGCATTTCTTGCAGTCTGAATGGCATTTCCACTTGACGTACTCACTACTCCAATTCTATCAATGAGCTGCTCTACAGAAGCAACTACATTTAAAGAATCATAAGTTTCAATAGCCGCTAACAAAAGATCATAATTTGTTACCAATGCCTGCTGCTCAGCAGTAAGCTGATTATAAGCATCAATAGTTTCCATAATAACCGTTTTGCTCTCTAAGGTAACTTCTCCAATGCCTTCAATCATCTCAATCACGGACTGGGCTGTCAGCAAATCTTCATATCTCTTAACTGCATCCTGGAGTTTTTGGTAATCTGTAACCAGGGCTTTCTGGCTTTCTGTCAAAGCGTCGTACATGGCCTGTACTTCCTGAATCATTTCCAGACTATCCATGGTAATTTCTCCCATAGAAGCAATGGCTGCTGATACTTCTGCTGCCCGCAGTTCATCATAACGCTGTTCTGCTTCTCTTAAGGTTTCCGGATGTTGTACCAGATTCTTCTGAAGCTCAGTCAGACCGTCATAAGCGTATCTGGCTTCTTTAATGGCATCGCCACTATCCAGAGTTACTTCACCAATTGCCGCGATTAACTCATCCACCAATGCCGCCATAGCCTCATCCTCTTCTGTATATTCGTGTTCTGCTGCCAGTCTTTCATACTCTTCCTCTGCATCCAACAGAACCTGATATAAGGACACCAGCGCCTTCTGGCTTTCTGTTAAAGCGTCATAAGCAGCTCTCGCTTTATTAATAGACGTTTTTACATAATCTGCCCATATCACTTCTCCAATACTTCCAATGAGGTTATCCACTTCTTCTGCCGCCTTCATATCCTGTTCATATTCATACTGCTCCTTTGTAGGCAGAGCATCAATATTTTCCTTTGCCTCTGTAAGATAACGTTCAACCTCTTCGATACTCTCTGCGTACACAATTAGTTTTTGAGCATTTGCCAGATATTTCTGTATCAGAATCTGCTCTGCTTCTCTGTATAAGGATAAATCCGCATAATTATCCAGAATTTTCAGTGCTTCTTCTTTCTTTTCTTCCAGTTGTCTAAGAGTTGCCTCCTCCTTAGATTCAATTTGATAAATTGCCTCCTTGGTTTCTGTGAGAACTGCTTTCACCTCATCCATAGTAGAACAGCCGGAAATTCTCTCGACTCCCTGAGCAATCAGCGTATCTACAAGAACCCAGTTTTCTTCTGTGTAATCCTCTGGAGAAACAAAGTTCTGAAGTTCTGTAATTGCCCCTGTTTTTAAATCTTCCAAAGTTAGCTGCCAGCTTAAAATCGGAAAATCATTCTGAAATCCCAGATAATCATGAATAAAATAATCACCTCCGCCATTAAGGCTGTTTAGAGTGCTATCTCCTCTGAGTTCTATGTCACTTAAGAAAGTTCCTGGTGCTGTAGCATCGGATGAAAATCCAACCAGAGCCCTGCCTGTCTGATCCGGCCTTTTCCAGGCATAAAGATTCCCATACTCTCCTGTCTGAGTTCCCCCGAAAAGCGCTCCCAGATATTCCCCGGATTTCTCTAAATTAACCAAACCACTACTATAGCACCAGTTCACTGAGCTTCCTCCTGCCGAACCGGATACCAATCCGGACAACCCTCCTGAATACGTGCTTGCGGAAATTTCCCCACTATTATAACAGGATGTTATCTGACAATTTGCTCCTGCAATATTTCCAACAAGTCCTCCTGCACAATACTCTGCACTGACAAAACCGGCATTATAAGATTGTCTCACGCTCACATCAGAAGCTGTATTTCCTATTAAACCTCCTGTATAAAACCGAATACCACCTTTTCCTACAGAATCAATGATAACATTCCCTGTATTAGAACACTGACGAAACCAGGTGTATTTAGCCAAACCGACAAGTCCTCCTGCACTGGAACCATTCTTTTTTACCTTGCTAAGTGTAATATCTACATCCGAATGGCAATTTATTACTGCATTTCTTTCGCTTGGATTTTTGCCATAAATATAAGCAGCCACTCCACCAGCATAGTCCACGCTTTCTGAACACTGAATCTGTCCGTCTACTGTAAGATTCCTGATACTCTGGGTTCCTGTCCCATATACAGCACCAAAAAGTCCTGCATATGTATCTGCCTTATCTACCAGTAAGCCCCGTACTGTATATCCATTTCCATCAAAGCTGCCTCTATATACCTCTGTTTCCCCAATGGGATGCCAGCTCTTGTTTCCCAGGCTAATATTATCATAAAGTCTGCCGTTGATATTTTGCATTCCCTGATGATTATTTACCTGGTCTGCAAACCAGGCAAGCTGGGCTGCATTATAGATTTCATATACGCCCTGGTCATTTTGGGTAGGTTCTTCCAGTGTTTCACCATCCCATGCGCCCTCTTCTGGAACGGAATCAATAATTTCATCAATCTCTTCTTCTGCCTCTTTCAGATAAACCGTTACTTCTTTTGCTGTTGCAGCACTTCTAATTTTTTCCAGGCCATTTTCTCTGGCTTTTGCAATCTTTTCCATCCATTCCGTTTCAAAAGTTTCGTCTGCTCTGTAACCTTCCAGCTCTTTCAACGCATTGACACGTATTTCTTCCAAACGTTTTTCTGCCTCATATTCTGCAATCTTTCCATCTAAGGCATCCTTTCCATCACGCACCAGAAGCTTCACCTCTTCCAGAGATTTCGCTTTTTCCAGTTTTTCAGAAAAATCTTTCACCACAGCATCCAATTCTTCCATCTGCCTCTCAGTAAGATCAGCGTGTTCTTCCATTAATTTATCCCGATATTCTTCCAGAGCAATGATTCCATTGTCAATAGCTTCTACCAACTCCTGATCCACATTTTGAGAAGGCTTAATCTTTTCTAATGCCTCTCTTGCTTCTTCCATAATCTGATTCAGGCTTTCCTCTGAATTTACCAGCTCCAGTTTGCTCAGATATTTTGCCACTGTATTTTCTATCTGAGTATAGGCAGAACCATATTTTTCCTGATTTTCCTCTGACAACCATCCTCTTAATTCTAAAATTGCATCATCAATCAGTTCATTCAGACTAATGTCATTTTTCTGCCAGGTAAGTTTTGGATATCCTTTGGTATCTCTGTCATTTCTGGATGCCTTCATAAATGGTTTTTTCAGTTCACTGTCCACGAATTTTTTACTCTTTAGTTCCTCTTCTTTTTTCATCTGCACAGGGCCGGAATAAGATGTTGCTTTGTTTTCTTCATATCCACAAGGCTTCAGTTTTTCATGAACCAGACCATATACATTTCCAATGACTCCGCTTCGAAATACTCCCACAATGGCTCCTCTGTTGGAATACACATCATTGGAATACTGAACTGTCGCATAAGCATTTTCTACTACCGGAAGCGAAGGGAGGTCTTCTTCTGTCCATTTATCATACCCCATCACTCCTACAATTCCGCCTTCTTCTGATCCTGTATGGCTTTTATACCCTGTAACTTCTCCTACATTGTATACATTTTTTACCAGGCTTTCTTTTTTAGAGCCATCACTATAAGTACCTGTTCCTGTTAAATTTCCTACAATTCCTCCCAGAATCGAGACACCCTGTACCTTATTAAAATTGCTACAGGATTGAATCTCTGCTCCATTTTTTACCGCGCCTGCAATTCCTCCTACCTCAAAATAGCCCTGAATATCATGTCGGTTTTCACAATACCATACAGAAGCGTTTTTCCCATAGACCAGACCGGCAATACCGCCCACATGACGCTGAGCCATTCCTACGTCTGTAGAAATATCTCCCTGGTTTGTACAACGCATCACCAGACCACTGTTAATTCCCACCAGACCTCCACTATTGCGGTACATGGTTTCTCCTTCCATCTCTATCATCCCAATATTAGTACACCCAATAATCTGACCGCTTTTTAAATAACCGGCAATCGCACCACTTCCGGTATACAGCTCATCATAGGAACCTACACCTCCATAATTTCCAAACCCATGAAGTACCGTTCCTCCTACTGTAAGATTCTTTACAACACCACCATCAATAACCCCAAACACTCCCGCGTATCGTTTTTCCGGATTTTCCGGCGTGATTTCCGCCCACAAATCCCAAATCGTATTACCCTTTCCATCAAAGGTTCCCTGGAAAGGATGATCCTGGCTATCCCCGATGATCACCCAGTTGTGGTAACTGTTAAACGTGTTTAATGCAATATCATTTTCCAGGCTTGCATTTATCCTGGTATTTCCCTGGTTAACCTGATCTGCAAACCAGGCAAGCTCTGCTCCTGATGTAATAAGAAACGTTCCCTCTTCATCTGTTTTTGGAATCTTCCGTTCCTCCCCATCCCAGGCTCCCGCCATTCTGCCCGGAAGCAAGGACGGGACCTCTGCCGCAGATACCATCATGGTATTGCCTAAGATGAACAGTACCAGCAGGCACACCAAAATCTTACATCTTGTTTTTCTTTTTTTCCTGTACTCCCACATTGTCACCCACCTGCACTTTCTAGAGAAAATAAATAAACTTCAACTGCAATTTCCACAGCCATCCAGAATGCTCATAAATTCTATGCCAGATTTTGTTCTTAAATTTCAAAACCTTTCTTTTTTGTTCCCTGGTAATCTCATGGGTACTGTATACCGCTTCCTGGCGGATAGACACGATTTCCTCATACTCTTTTCGTATCTCTTCGTCAAACATCTGTCCCATCTGAGATTCGTAGCTATAGAGTGAAGTGTTTTGAATTTTTAATCCTGCGACGGAAAGAATATTCATGGTATACTGGAACATACTTCTGACTGCAATTCTGGGATCTGGATGTTCAAATAGTTTTTTCAGCTTTTTACTCTTGTGACGCTGATAGAATACCCATCCAATCATCCCAAATAAAACCAGAATTAACAGGCAAATGGCAGATAAAAGAATGATTTCCAGTATAAAAAGCCAGTTAATCTCAGGCTTTTCTTCTGTCTCCTCCTCTTCCTTCTCTTCTTCCTTTTTCTGTTCCTGCTGACTTCCTGCTGATTGGGAAGAAAGTTGTGAAATGTCCTGATACTGCTCTGCCTGCTCCATAACTTCCATATAAGAAGGTGTGGTCTCAAAAGGCAGCCAGCCTACCCCGTCCTGATAGTATTCTACCCACACATGGGCATGGGTTTCATCCAATACATAGGGTTCTCCGGCTTTCATTGCATTAACATCTTCCGGTGTAACCAGATATCCTTCTACATAGCGGGAGGGGATTCCATAATACCGGAACATCATAGCTGCTGCACTTGCATAATGAACAGAATATCCTTTTTTTGTATGATTCAGGAAATCATTTACCAAATCATTTCCATTCCATACTTCCGGAAGTTTCTTGGAATATTGACAATTTGAATTTAGAAAGTACAAAATATTTTGCTTGGCAGCCCCATAGTCTGTATGCTTCTGTCCCTGGATGATTTCTGTATCTCCTAATAGCTTTTTCAATTCCATTCGAAGATTACCTGGTATATCCAGATAATTTGCATAAACAAACTCATTATAATGACTTTCCAGTTTTTGATAGTTTTTTCCTTCTTTGGACAACTGTTCTTCATTTAAGAGATAAGACGCCAGTTTGGGATATTTCGTCACCAGCTTGGAAGCTGCTGCATAGGTATATTTACGCTCTCCCCTGAATCCTTGCGTAAGAATTCCCTCATCCCCCAACTTCTGCCTCTCAAGCCACAAACCATCTATTTCCAGCAGCTCATAAGGCGTGTAAACATAACGGCTACTGCCATTTCTGTTTTCAATCGTTACAACATTGAGCTCTTCTGCCTTGATTGTTTCATCCAGGGTTGTTCCTGCAATCCCAAGAATTTCCTGCCCATAAAAATCGCCCTCATGAAGCCAGTAAAATAAATCCCGGCTCTCATAACGCTTTTCTTTTTCTAATTCTGTCCATCCGTTTCCCTCATAGGTGCTTCCTGTAAATCCTCTGAGATAATAAGATTGGGGCGTACTCATGGTAATTTCCATAACTGGATTTTCACTGGTTTCAAAAGACCCCAGGTTTCTGAAATCCCCTTCCGGCAAAACCTGACTATCCCCATCATAGCGCCAGTTCTGAATGCTTTCCTTCCATGCATTTTTCCAGGAAACTATGGTTTCATTTTTCTCATAGGTACGGATTGGCAAAAAAATCTGCATCCCTCCAAACACCAAAAGAATCATTACTATACCAAGAACTGCCTGTCCCAAAAGAGCTGTCCTTTGTTTGCCCGGACTTACTTTTTCACTGTGTCCGCGCATCCATAGCAAAGACCAGGAAAAAAACAGCAACAGATTCCAAAAAAAATCCGGATAAATTCCAGAGATACTCTCTGTCACAAGCAAAAACACGGCCAGCATTCCAAGAAAAATCCGGTTTCCTTTTTGAATCAAATAGGCTCCAAGGAAAGCAAAAATCCCTGCTACCCACCCAAGTGTCAGAGTGACTGCTCCAACATACTGTGCTTCTCCTATGGTTACCTGATAAACCGGAAAGGCATAGGGAAACTCTTTCCCAATGGTATCCACTGCCTGATTCAGAATCAGACTAATCCCGTTTTCCACCTGGTTTGCTAATAGCAGACAGCTAAGAAACAAAATTCCAAGCCAAATTCCAATTCCAATCCTCTGCTTTTTCTTTTCCATATAAGCAAAACAGGAAAACATCAAAGCAAGTATCAGATTCCACAGCAACAGTACAAAATTTAACGCCTGAATACCAAACATGGAAATCAGTCCACCGCCTATGCCCTCTAAAAACAAAAACAGGCACAAGAAATCAGTTGATGCTGCATAGATTTTTTCTTTTCTTCCGGTTCTATTTGTAACCTGTCTGAAATAAAAGATTGATTGAACGTTTTCTACTTGTTTCATATGTGCTCCCGTTATATTTCCAAATAAATTAAATCCTGCTCCATGCTTTCAGGGTTTGTGGAGATAATATGTACGCCATCTTCCTGATACTCCCCACTGCCTTCTGGTTCACAGAGAATTTCTGTAACCAGAGCCTGATCTGTAATCATTCCTGCATCCTGTACTCTCTGTGACGCAAACAACACCACATGGGCAAATTCACATTGCTCTCTACCCTCTAAATAATGTCCCAGAACCGAAACATTGTCTTCTCCCGGAACTGCTCCCAGAAGTCCTGACATTGCTTCCATCATTTCTTCGATCTCATTGATTTCCATAGAAGAAAATATGCCATCCTCGTGATTCTGCCATCCAATGGAAAACACTATCTGTTGCTGTGCCAACTCCTGTGCCAGAGAAAGAATCCCTTCTGCCAGAGCATCCATACAATCTGCCTGTGGTTTTTCCCCTGCTTCATATCCTGTTTCCAATAACAACAAAATCGTATTCTGAATCGGCAATCCATAATCCCGAACCATCAGGTCATCAAATTTCTCAGATAATTTCCAATGTACCTGACGAATCCGATCTCCCGGACGATATTCCCGAATAGCAAAGGTTTCGCTTGGGTCAAATCCAGCCTTTACCGTAGAAAATTCATCACTGTCAAGGCTCATATTTTCTCCATATGCAATCCCTGTTTCCATTCCAAAAGTTTCCGGACGGATAAATGTCTGCCCTTCGCCCTGACAGTCAACCGGAAACCGAAATAATCCAAATGGATCATAAGCAGCCACCCTCTGCAAAGTCAGACGCATTCTACCACAATGCCCACTGGAAAATTCCAGTTCCTGGCAGACCTCTGATTTTCCGGGAGCTGCAATCCGAATAACCGGTTTAAAAATTTCTCCTGTCAGTAAATTTTCACATTTCACACTGCAAATCACTCGATCCAGTGGAAAAAAACTATGATTTTTTAAGGTAAGTCCTGCTTTTAAACTCCTGCCTTTATCTCCAAAAGATTCTGCCTGAAAAGCTGCCTGAATATGTCCCACAGCCCGCCAGGTGCAAACAGCCATAAGAACCGGTATCATTACAGAAATAACCAAAAGAAAAATTCCTGCATAGTCTTCTGTAATCAGCCAAAACCCGGTTACAAACAGCAGCCAAATCCCCCATAAAATTCTGGATTTTATCATATCTGACTCCTAACGCCCGCTGTCAGGGGACTTCACTTCTTTCAATACCTGTCTGAGAATATCTCCTGCAGTCATATTTGCAACTTTTGCTCTGGGATTTAAAATAATCCTGTGACTACAGACATCCAGAAAGACGCTCTGCACGTCTTCCGGTATTACATAATCTCTGTCCTGTAAATACGCATGAGCTTTTGCCATTCTGGTAACTGCCAGAGCTCCTCGCGGGCTGAGCCCCAACCGTATCATATCCTGTTCTCTGGTGGCCATGGCCAATGACGTCACATACTGCAAAATCGGTTCTGCTACCTGTATCTGCTGTACTTCCTGCTGCATTTTAAGCACCTCTTCTCCGCTGACGATTTCCACCACTTTGTCCAGTGGATTCTCTGTTTGACGGTCTCTCAAAATATCCACCTGACTTTGAAAATCAGGATATCCCATCTGAAGTCGTACCATAAATCGGTCTAACTGTGCCTGTGGCAAAAGCTGGGTCCCCGCAGATCCTACTGGATTCTGGGTCGCAATAACCACAAAAGGCTGAGGAAGCTGGTGCGTCACACCATCTACTGTAACCTGCCCTTCCTCCATAACTTCCAGAAGCGCTGCCTGGGTCTTGCTGGAGGTACGGTTAATCTCATCTGCCAGAAGGAGATTTGTCATAACTGCGCCTGCCTTATAGTCAAAGGTTCCCTGTTCTTTGTTATAAACAGAAAATCCCACAATATCCGAAGGCACAACATCCGGTGTAAACTGAATACGCTGGTATTCCATTCCCATCACCCTGGAGCATGCCAGCGCCAGAGTGGTTTTTCCCACTCCAGGCACATCATCCAACAGAATGTGACCTCTGGATAACACAGCCATCAGCACACGTTCCAAAACCTCCCTTTTTCCCACAATTACCTTTTCTATCTCCCGTAAAATTACTTCCGTCCTATTCTTCATTACTTTCTATCCTCCTAACTCTTTCTCTAACCATAAATACCGCCATCGGAATCTACACCAATATCAGCTCCCCTGTCCAGCGTAAATTGTACATGAACCACATCCCCGTCACGAACTGGTCTGGTTCCCATTCCCATACCGATAAAATAATCATTCAAGGTAATCATCCACCCTGAATCCTGAGTAAAATCAAACTCTCCCAAAGAATCCAGACTTGGATTTTCATCAATGGCATAACCTCGTTCTTCATAATACAACCGTTGCTCCTCTGTAAGATGCCATCCTCTTAACATATTGGGTTTTGCAATAGCACTTAAATAATAATCTCCGGAAGTATCTGTTCCATCATGGGTGCTTTCAAATCCATACGCAGCCAGCCTTTCTTCCAAAAACTGAGCAATGGTACTGGTTGACGGTACTTCCAGCGTTTCTGCAATCCAGGGCTGCAGTCCAAGTACTCCTGCGTCTACAATCAGGGTCACCGTAACATTTTTCACTTCTGCAGAATAATAAAACGTAATCTCTTTTACGGTTCGGTACTGCTCATTATCAGTCACTGTAACCTTCAGATGATTTTCGCCCTCTTGCAGATACAAAAAATATTCATAAGAAATACCGGAAATCCCTGAATAACCAATTTCTGTCCCATTTAACAGAACTTCCATCTGTTCCGGGTACAACGGATTCTGCTGATAATCTTTTGCATGTACAGTGAGAATATAAGGGGTATTATCCAACTCTTCTCCATCTGCCAGATTAAATTCTACAATAGGACGTTTTGCCGGAGGTGTTTCTCCTGTTCTCTCATATGCAATCATCCAGGTATAACTCTTTCCATTGCTACAAGCAACCTGAATTTTTGTATCCTCTGAGGCATCCAGTTCTTCCAAATGAATAGAACCATCTCGTCCGGATATTCGATCTCCCATCTCTGTTGAACCAAAACGTGTAGTCACCAGAACACTGGCAATCGTCTCGTCTCCGGTCCCCCCCGAACACCGTACTCTAAAGTCAAATGCCGGTGAATCTGAGGAATATGTACCATAGGAAACTCCCCCAAATTGATCTCCTCTTATTTCCTCAGTAATTGCTTCACTCTCAAATCCAAGGGTAAATTCCTCTGGGCTATATTTTAAATTACAATTGATTTTCTGCTGGTTCACACCACTTCCCACCGTAATAATCAGTTGATTTCCACCTAAAATCAAACTTTCTTTATATGTACCGTCTTCCTGCGGACTAAGGCGTTTTCCATTAAGACGTACAACTACATTGTCCTTCCCGTTTCCTGCCCTTGCAGTAACTTGCAGGTGTGTCTGTGGTTCCCATAAGTCCAGTTCCTGGCCATCTGTTAATTCTACATTTCTATTTAACTCCACAACTTGCAGATAGTAATGGTTTTCTGGTATGTAATAGACAGTGTAAGATTTAGAGGGTGCATCTACCTGATTGTAATTTTTATCCCTGAACCGTAGGGTTACTACAATAGAATTTGCTCCCTCTTTCAGTTTCACACTATCTCCATTTTCAAAATTCTTTGAATTTCCATTCACAGTAACCGTCTGGGAAATCAGCTTCTGCGCTTTTCCCTTTTCGGTTAGTGTTACAGTAAAATAATAATCCGGTTCACTTACTTGTTCCCCATCTATAATCGATGTTGTAAATAATTCCTGAGATTCCTCCGGATCTAAAACAAAGTCATCCCCACCTGTAACCGGCTTGTCATCATCCCCGTTTCCAGGTTCATTCCCTCCAGAACCATTTCCATCATCTCCGTTCCCGGGATTCTGAGCATCTGGATTTGAATTTCCTCCCGGCTTGTGATTCTGTATCAAGGACATGAGAGAATCATTTATCACCGGACTATTTCCTGAACTATTAGAATTCGGCAGCGTATTTCCCTGATTTTCTGTGTTTGTTTCCTTCTGTTCATTCTGTGACTGTTGTTCTTGCTCTTGCTGTTGATTTTCTTCCTGCTGTTCTTCCTGTTGATTTTGTTCTTGTTGTTCTTCCTGTTCTTCTTTCTTTTCCTCTTCCTGCCCCTTTTCCTGAGTAGTTTCTTCTCCTCCCGAACTGATATTTGCATTTTCAATTCCTTCCAGAAGAGACTCGTCTATAGCTAACGTGGAAGTGGTACGGTACATTCTGGAAGCATCAGCCTCCTCATCCATGGGATTTTCTGGTTTTCCTTTATTCCATCCCATTAGAATCACAAAAAGCAGTAGTATCCCCAATACTACTGCGCACGCAATGAATGTTTTTTTTGCAAATTGTTTATACTTCTGCAATTTCTTCATGCTTTACTCCACTTAAAAATCAGAGATTCCGGAACTACGGAAATCTGTCCGTAGTTCCAGAAGTGTTCTAATTTTTCATCTTCATTTTGTTCTCTTTTCCAGACGGATTAGTTGTGATGTTTCTTGTTCTTCAATGCCACTGCTGTAATTGCTCCAGCAGAAATTACAAACAAACCTACATACAATGCAACACTAGTTTCATCTCCGGTCTTTACACCCTGGTTTTTATTTGTATTTGGTTTACTGTTATTTGGCTTGTTGTTTGGATTTGTAACTACAGGGTTTTTTCCACCTTCTGTCAGTTTCTTAATCACTGCTGTTTCTTTCTCTCCACATACGGAACAAACTCTCTCTTTGCTTCCCTCTTTTTCTTTTGTGGCTTCTGTTACTACTTTCCAACCGTCTTTATCTGTGGTCTTATCTGTTTTCCATTTATGACCAAGTGCTTTGATTTCTTCTACTTTTTTATCTTTACATACAGAACAGATTCCTGTCTTTTCACCCTTTTCTGTACAGGTAGCTTCTTTGGTTACTTTCCAGTCATATTTGTGTTCGCCTGTTGCTTTGATTACTTCTGTCTTTTTATC